>JAABUN010000088.1_pt1 | contig 206725 bp, 165 predicted proteins | sample 5559311 | NCBI WGS metagenome assembly JAABUN01 (sample SAMN10711877, study PRJNA513370) | rock metagenome | isolation source: Antarctica rocks | place: Antarctica: Victoria Land, Siegfried Peak sud | reverse complement strand
CTTCGAGGCGGTCATCGACGCGGTCGGGCGGGCCTTGGCGGCCGTCACTCCGGCCGACGCCCGGGGCTTCTATCGCGCCGCTGGCTACCCAGTCTGACCGTCAGAACTTATGCTGCACGCTCTAGCCGGACGACGGGTTGACTATGCACTCTGCCATCCGCCTGGAAAACCGATCGCCTTCATCGAAGTGAAACAGCCGGGGCATGGTCTTGGTGCCGACCGTCAACTCTTCGAATATGCCTTCCACCGTGGGATTCCGATGGCGATCCTTACCGATGGTCAAGAGTGGCACTTTTTCCTTCCGGCGGAGCAGGGTGACTACGGCGAACGAAGAGTCTATAAGCTGGATATCCTGGAGCGTGATCTTGACGAGAGCGTAGAACGACTGCGCCGCTACCTGTACTATCGAGCAATGTCTACCGGCCAGGCTATCGAGGCGGCACGGCGAGATTATCGCGATATTGCCAAGGAACGCGAAATTAAGGCCACATTGCCTGAAGCGTGGACCAAGCTAATTTCCGAGTCAGATGAACTGCTTCTTGAGCTAATCGCGGACAAAACAGAAAGCCTTTGCGGCTACAAGCCAAGCCTGGACATGGTGTCGTCGTTCTTGCGAGAGTCGGATAACCGGCCATTACGCATGCCGACAACTCAGACAACCAGGCCTCCTCAGGTGGTGCATCCTCCTTCGACTCTGCCAGTGCGCCGCGAATATACGCCGACAGCTGGCCCCATTGGTTTTACATTGGATGGCCAAACGTACAACGCACACAACGCACGAGATGTCATGCGACAAATCTTCCATCAGTTCGCCGAACGTGACCCGACGTTTTTAGAACGTTTTGTAGCGCTACCGAAACACGGTCAGAAGCGACGGTATTTGGCTCGATCAAGAGAAGAGTTCTATCCTGATCGCCCGGACCTGGCGAGGAATTACTCTGCCGAGTTCTTGCCGGGATGGTGGATTGGTCTCAACTATAGTAAGGAGCACATCGAAAAGATCATTCGAATAGCCTGCGACGTTGCAGGTGTTCGATTCGGGAGTCAGCTAGAAATCAGGTTGTGAGCGTCTCGGCAGCTCCCATAAACACCATTGCCGTACCGCGCTCAGCAGGCAGCTGTTCGGCTCAGGACACCGGAAAATACTCCAACGCGGTGAGGCCAGCGCGTTTCTTGGCCGAGAGTTGGCCCCCGAAGGGGGCGGTGAAGGTGCCGGAGGTGGGAGCGACATCGCCGTAGTCGCGGCCGACCGCGACGGTGATGTAGTTGAGACCCGGCTCGGTGTCGTTGGTGGGGTCGAAGGGATAGGCGAGGAAGCGTTCGCCGCTCGGGTCGCCGGGGTCGGGCAGCAACACCTCGACCCACGCGTGCGTTCCCCCCTCGCCAAGTAGATGGCCGGAGACGTACCGAGCGGCCAATCGGCGCAGGTGACAGAGCGCGAGCATGATGTGCGCGTAGTCCTGGCAGACGCCTTTCCCCAGCCCGAGCGCGGTCGCCGCGTCGGTCCGGACGCCAGTTGCGCCGTGCTCGTAGCGCATCCGCTCGTGAACCCACCTACTGATCGTTCGTGCCAGCGCGAGGTCGTCACCATCGCTCGCCAGGGAGGTCGCCGCGTCCTCCAGCGCACGGTCGGGTGTAGTCAGTCGCGAGTGGGCGCGCAGACCTGGGTTGGCGATTGTTGCCGCATCGACCGGGATCGGACCGGACGGACCTTCTCGCTCGACGACGATCCAGGCGGTGAAGTCGATGGCCGCCGCGACCTCTGGCACCGTCACCGAGAGAATGAGGTTGCCGGACGCGTCCCGCTCCTCCGCCACCTCGGCGCCCGGTGATGAGACTTCAAGCTTATGGGTGACGAGGCGCTGATCCCCGTGACGAGGGGGCGGGATGACGACCAGGCGCTGATGGAGGTTACGGATCGGCCCTGGATATTCATAGCGCATGTGTTGATGAACCAGGTAGGCCGTCCAGCGAACGTTGCCCCAGTCGACCCCCCGGTGGTCGACCATGCCCATCGATGCGATCAGCGTCTCGTACTCGTCCGGTTCCGGTCCCACAAGCCCCCCAGATTCCTCGTCCTGAACCTCGCTGTCGCAATCACCGGGCCGGGACACGGTTCAGCTCCCGTGCTGCAGGACGAGGGCGTCCGAGTCGCTGGGCGTCTCGCTCGCCGCGCCATCGTCCGTCTCGTGCTCGTTCGCCATCGCTGACTCGGTCGCTTCATCGGTCCAGACGACCATCCGGCGGAACGCGGCGCCACCGTAGGTTGTCATCATGGCGACATCGACCGCGTCTCGACCCCGGCCAATTGGGATCCGGCCGATACGGGGCGTGTTGAACCGCGCGTCGAAGGTCCACCACCGATCGTCCAGATAAACCTCGAACCAGGCGTGGAAATCCATCGGCGGAAACGGACCGGGGACGCCGATGTCAGGCATGTAGCCGAAGACATAGCGCGCCGGAATGTTGAGCGCGCGACAGAACGTCACTGCCAGATGGGCGAAGTCGCGACACATGCCACCGCTAGCGACGTAGACATCGACCGCGGTGGTCAGGGGGGTGCTTTTGAGGAGACCATATTGAATGTTGTTGTGGATCCAGTCGCAGACCGCCTGGACCCGACCCCAGCCGAGCGGCGCGTTGCCGAAGAGGTGCCAGGCGGTACTGGAAAGCGCCTCGACCTGGCAGTACCGGCTGGCGAGCGTGAAGACAAGGACATCATCCGGTAGCTCCTCGACCGGTCGTTGGACGGCGTCGGGGGTCACGGGGTCGGGGTCGCCCGAGACCTCGACCAGTGCGTCATAGCGAAGCGTCGTCTCCCCTTGCGGCAGCACGAACCGGTCGCAGCGATTGCCGAAGAGATCACGGTAGCCATGGGGCGCGAAGGAAGGCTCGGCCTCCCACGTTTCCCGGATCACCCTGTGGGGGCAGTCGAGATGGGGACGCACGAGCATCACTGACGGCGTCGGCGCGGGCGACTCGTAGCTGAACTCGCACCCTACCCGGAGCAACATGGCGCCCTCCCTGGGACCTCCCCCGCATCGCGGTGGTTGCCTTCTTTTCGCATCGTCAGCGGACGGTCCTGCTGCTGCTGTTACTGCTGGGGTTGCTGGCGTGGGACATCGGACGCCTCGGTCCGTCCGGGCATCCCGGTTGGGAGCAGGGTCATCGTCTGCGACATCCCGCCTATGCTCTGGGTCATCGCGCCCAACCGCTGCAGCTGCTTCATCGCGCCGAGCGTCTGATACTGCACCGGCTCTCCCCGTGCATGCTCAACGACCGGCCGGGCGGCGGCCAGTCCCCAGCCATCGTCGATGATCGTGCCTCGCACCTCGACCTCGAGCGTTGCCTCCGCCTGACCGCGGTAGGTGCCACGAACGACCGAGACATCGGCGTAGTCGCGACCGACGGCGATCTTGACGTGGCGTCCCGTGCAGGGGGTGCCAAGGGTGGCGTCGAGACCGAGCCAGCCGTAGGGTGGCACGAACGCCTCCGCCCAGGCATGGGAGGCGCCACTGACTGAGACATCACCGAGGTAGCCGCTCACGTAGCGCGCGGGAAGCCCGGCGTGGCGGCAGAGCGAGATCAGCAGGTGAGCGAAATCCTGGCAGACGCCGCTGCCGCCGGCGATCAGGTCGCTGACTGTCGAGTGCACCGTCGTGACGCCGACCTGATAGGTGAAGTGTTGGCGGATGTAGGAACCAGCGCCGCGCAGGAAGGCGTAGGCGGAGATCGTTGGGTCCGTAGCGAGCAGGGCTCGGGCCAGCTCCCGGGAGGTCGATTCCATCGCGACGTAGGTGCTCGGGATTAAGAACTCGGCGTGTTCGTCGGCGAGGACCGGGTCGGTCGCCACCGCGGCCAGAGATGGCGATCGATCCGGGGCGCCATCGGCCGGTCCGGCGAGAGGCTGGTCGGCCAGGGCGAACGTCATCACGTCGCTGATCGCTTCGATGGTCAGATGGTCATGGAGGTAGGGCACACCGAAGTCATGCACGATGTTGCCGTAGAAGTCGCGAAAGGTGATCACCGTCGCCGGTGGATCGATGGCAAGATCGAAGTCCAGGCAGTTCTGTGTCTCGCCGGACATCGGCCGCAGGCGGACCTCGTTGAAGCTCTCATGGATCGCTTCCGCGTAAGAGTAAGCGGTCCGGTGGCTGATCCGATATCTCATGACGCCAGCACCTCCTCCGCCTGAAGCACGCGATGGGCGAAGTATTGCGCGTGGATCCGCTCGCCGATCTCATAGCAGCGCCGCTGCAGATCGAGGAGATAGTCGTGGAGACCGGCGTCGAAGACCTCCTCCACCCGCTGATAGGCCAGCTGGCTGCGGAGCCGTCCAACCGCCCGCTCGGCTTCAGTTGGGCCACCGGTCGTGATACTGCTGCCGCTCGCGCTCTCGGCGTCGAGGAGCGGGGCGCAATCGACAGCGATGCGGGCCAGGGCGGTGTCGACCTCCTCGATCGCAAACCGGATCGACCGGGGGAAGGCAGGCGAAAGAAGCAGCATCTCGACGACAGATCGGGGGCGCACCCCGCTGCGGTAGATCTTGTGGTACGCCTCGTAGGCGGAGAGGGAGCGAAGCACCGCCAACCACTGGTGCCACTCACCAAGGACACCGTCATCCGGCGTCAGGTCGGCGGCGGCCTGGGTAAAGCCAGGACCGGCCACTGGCGCAGTCGGGTCGGCGTCGGCGACCAGGAGGTGGTACTTGACGTCGAGGGCGCGGGCGGTCTTCTCGGCCCGCTCCAGGAACTTCCCGGCCTGCAGGAAATACCACCCTTCTTCCCGCGGCATCGTGCTGTCGGTGATGCCCTGGAAGAGGTGGCTGAAGTCGACGATCGACCGGTAGAAGGGGTAGGCGTCCTCGGCGTCGATGGTGCCGTGACTCTGCTCGACCCGGCGCTGGAGATCGAGGTGGAAGCGGTTGAGCGCTTCCCACATCTCGCTCGCGATCTGATGCCGCATCGTCCGCGCTTGCTCCCTGGCCGAGGCGATGCAGGTGATGATCGAGTTTGGGTTCGAGCGATCGAACGTCAGGTAGGGAGGCACGCTCTCCTCATCGGCCGAGTCATATTCGAGACGGAACCGAGGCGCATCGCCAACGATGGTCACGAGCGCCTCCCATTGGCGGCGCCGTCGCGATTCGGCCTCGGGTGACGTGCCCATCCCGAGGGTGTGCTGATAGTTGACATGAGTGATCCGCGCTGTGTCCTCGGCCCGCTCGACATACCGCCCGATCCAGTAGAGCGAGTCCGCCATGCGACTCAACATGGTCGGACCCGGAAATCAGATCGACAAGCCGTACCCGGCTGACGTGCCGCACCGCCGCATCGCTGGTGCAGGTCACGCCTTCGAGGTGCGAGATCGCCGTCAGGCGGCAGTTCCACCCATGCCCTCCAACGCCAGACTGCCCCGAGTCCCATCTCGCTCCTCCGTGGCCGCCCGGTCACCGGTCTCACCGTAACACCCAGGTGTCTTTGCTCCCGCCTCCCTGGCTGGAGTTGACCACCAGGGAGCCGCGACGGAGAGCGACCCGGGTCAGACCACCCGGCAGGACGTGGATTCCTTTAGCGCCACTGAGGATGTAGGGTCGAAGATCGATGTGGCGTCCTTCCAGATGCCCGCCATCCCCTTCCTCGTCCGGCACGAACGAGGGGTGGCGTGAGAGCGGAACGACCGGCTGCGCGATGTAGTCGCGAGGGGCGGCGATGACGCGCGTTCGAAACTCCGCGATCTCCGCCTCGGTGGCGCGGGGACCGATCAGCATGCCGTAGCCGCCGCTCTCGTTAGCCGGCTTGATCACTAGCTCGTCCATGTGGCGAAGGATGTACTCCCGTTGCTCCGGGTCGGTCGGCAGGAAGGTCGGCACGTTCCCGAGCAGCGGCTCCTCATTCAGGTAATATCGGATCATCTGCGGGACATAGTGGTAGATCACCTTGTCGTCGGCGACCCCGGTCCCGATTGCGTTGGCAAGGGCGACGTTCCCGGTGCGGACCGCCCCCAGCAGGCCCGCCACGCCGAGAACGCTATCCGGCCGGAAGGCGAGGGGGTCGAGAAACTCGTCATCGACCCGCCGGTAGATCACGTCGACCGGTTCCCGGCCGCGGGTGGTGCGGAGGTAGACCCGGTTGTCGACGACGAAGAGATCGCGCCCCTCGACCAGCTCGATCCCCATCTGCTGGGCGAGAAAGGCATGCTCGAAGTAGGCGGAGTTGTAGATGCCGGGGGTGAGCAGGACGATGGTCGGACCACCGGCGGCGGTATGAACGGGTCGCGGGGACAGGCCGCGCAGGTTCTCGACCAGCTGGCCGCAATAATGGTCGACGGGTCGGACCCCAAGCTCGTTGAACCAGTCGGGAAAGACCCGCATCATCGTGGTGCGGTTGGCCAGCACGTAGGAGACACCGCTCGGCGAGCGTAGGTTGTCTTCGAGGACGAGATACTGTCCTGTGTCATCACGGACCAGGTCGCTGCCGACGACATGGATGTATTGATCGTGCGGCACGTCGATACCGACGACTTCTCGCCGGAAGTGACGGGCGCGAACGATGAACTGCCGGGGAACGATCCGATCCTGCAGGATCGCCTGCTCGTGGTAGATATCGTGAATAAAAAGGTTCAGCGCCCGAATCCGCTGCTGCAGCCCGCGCTCGATCAGCTGCCACTCGTCGGCCGGGATCAAGCGGGGGATGAGGTCGAACGGAAAGATGCGCTCGGTCCCCTGCGCCTCGTCGGCGTAGACCGTGAATGTGATCCCCTGGTGGAGAAACGACCGGTTGGCGAGATCGCTGGCGCGGCGGAGATCGGCCGCGCCGAGACCCGAGAGCTGCGCGAAGAGGTCCGCGTAGTGCGCCCGTGGAGCCAGAGGCCCGGGCACGAGCATCTCGTCGAAGAACCTGTCGGTGTCGTAGCCGGCGATGAGGCTTCCCGGCAGCGTGCTTGAGCTGCTCTGGAGACCGCCCTGTTCAATCACTGGCCGGTGCTCCTCCTCGCGTGACGCGATGGGGTGGGAGCTGACCCCGTCGAAGCGCCCTATCGTCGCAGGTACGACCGCTTCAGGCAATGGTCACCGCGCACTCCCCTTGCCGGGGTTGTTGTGCTGTCCGGCTAGATGGAGCAAGGCGGTATGCTAGCACCCCTGATTGTCGGTAGCCCGATCTGACAGCACACCAGGAGTCTGCTCCCATGGCGATACCCGCCGCCGCTGCGTCCGCCGAGGCGCTGATCGAGTATCCCCACCGCGGGCACGGTCAGGTTCCGCGCACCTTTGAGGAGCGCTATCAGCGGGCACTGGCCGATCCTCGCCTATCGCAGAACCTGACGACCTTTCAGCAGGCGTGGCGGCAGGCGAGGGCCGCCATGGTCGACGAGGTCGATTTCGAGGCGCTGCGCGCCGATCTCAAAGCGGTTAAGACCAAGGTCGTCGCCCATCTTGACGACCACCTGGCCACCTTCCAGGCGGCCGCCGAGCGAGCCGGGGCAATCGTCCATCTGGCGGCCGATGCGGACGCGGCGACGCGCATCGTCGGCGAGCTGGCCGAGCGGCATAGCGTCCGGGTGGTCGCCAAGTCGAAATCGATGGTCACCGAGGAGATCGACCTCAATCACGTCTTGATCGACGCGGGGATCGACACGGTCGAGACCGACCTCGGCGAGTGGATCGTCCAGCTCCGAGGCGAGCGACCGAGTCACATGGTGATGCCGGCGGTCCACCTCGCCCGGCAACAGGTCGGCGACATCTTCAGCGAGGCGCTCCATCGCGAGGTCTCGCGGGAGGACATCGGCGAGCAGGTGCGGGTGGCGCGGGACGAGCTGCGGAAGGTCTTCTTCGCGGCCGGCATGGGGATCACCGGTGCCAACGCGCTGATCGCCGAGACCGGCACCGTGATGATGTCGACCAACGAGGGGAACGGGCGGCTCTGCTCGTCGCTGCCGCCGGTCCATGTCGTGCTCGCCGGGATCGAGAAGCTCGTCCCAACCTTCGACGATGCCATGACCCAGCTGCGGCTGCTGGCGCGGAGTGGCACCGCCCAGCGGATCACCAGCTACAGCACCTTCATCACCGGACCGACCCCCGGCCACGAGATGCACATCGTGCTGCTCGACAATGGGCGGCGAGCGATGGCAGCCCGGCCAGAGTTCTCCGAGGCGCTTCACTGCATCCGTTGCGCCGCCTGCGCCAACGTCTGCCCCCCGTACCGCGAAGTCGGTGGGCATGTGTTCGGCCATATCTATACCGGGGCGATTGGTCTGGTCGTCACCCCGTTCCATCATGGTCTCGACGCCGCTGCTGGGCCGCAGAGTCTCTGCGTCTCGTGCAACGCCTGCGAGACTGTCTGCCCGGTCGGCATCCCGCTGCCACGCCAGATCCTCGACGTCCGCAAGATGGTGGTCGCCGCGAAGGGTTTACCAGCTGCGAAACGCGTCAGTCTCAGCGTCTACGCCCGGCCACGGACGACCGACCTCTTGATGCGCATCGGGAGCCGTGCGCAGGTCCCGCTGACGCGCGGCGGTCCCTTCGTGCGGGCGCGACGAATGCCGGTCCTGCGGCGACAGACACGCTGGCGCTCGCTCCCCGCGCTCGCCCGTCGGCCCCTGCGCGACCGCGTCTCCGTGACCCAATCGCCGTCGATGCGGCCGATCGTTCGCAACGGCGCCGCGGGTCTGACGGTGGCGCTCTTCCCCGGCTGCCTGACCGACCGGCTCTATCCGGAGCAGGGGGAAGCGATCGTCGCCGTGCTGCGGGCGCTCGGCGTGCGGGTCGTCCATCCCGCCAGGCTGCATTGCTGTGGCCTCCCGGCCAACAACTCGGGTGATGACCGCCATGCCCGGCGGATGGCGCGTCAGACCATTCGCGCCCTGGAGGGCGTCTCGTCCGATTGGATCGTCTCCGGCAGCGCCAGCTGCGTCGCCACGCTGACCCAGGACTATCTCCACCTCTTCCGGGACGACCCGGTCTGGCTGCCGCGCGCGCGCGCGCTCGCCAGGCGAGTCATCGACTTCACCTCGTTCCTCGATCGAGTCGCGGCCCTGCCCGTGGGCAGCCTGGCCGTCGCCGGGAAGGCGCCCGTGGTGACCTACCACGACTCCTGCCAGGGCATGAATGCGCTGGGGCTGCGCGAGGAGCCGCGGCGGCTGCTGCGTGACGTGCTGGGGTACGAGGTGCGGGAGCTGGCCGAGTCGACCCTCTGCTGCGGGTTCGGCGGCTCGACCTCGTTCGAGTCGCCGGAGGTCGCCGAGCGCCTGATGAGCCGGAAGCTCACCGACGCGGAGGCGACAGGTGCGCCGGTCATCGTCACCGACAACCAGGGCTGCATCATGCACCTGCGTGGTGGCGCCGACGCCGGACGACGGCCGCTGCGGGTGCGGCACCTGGCCGAGGTCATCCGTGACCGCATCGATGCCGTGAGTGGACCGAGTGCCGGTTCCTGAGCCGGTCACCGAAGTCTGGCTCGTCACGGGCATTCCCAGGTCAGGGAAGACGACGACGGCGCGGTTGCTCGCCGCGTCATTCGCCAGGGGCGCGCACATCGAAGGGGACCGGTTGCAGGAGTGGGTCGTCGCCGGTGCGGTCTGGCCGAGCCAGGAACCGCGGGCGGAGGCCGACCGACAGATCGCGCTCAATCGCCGCAACCAGTCGCTGCTGGCTCGCTCGTTCGCCGCGGCGGGCTTTGTCCCGGTTCTCGACTATGTCGTCGTCAGCCGGGCGCAACTGGCGGAGTATCAGGAGGAGCTTGCGGAGTTGAACCTCCACCTTGTGGTGCTTTCGCCGGGACGGAACGTTGCGCTGCGGCGAGACCGCGAACGCCCCGAGAAGACGGTCGCCGAACGGTGGGCATTCCTGGAGGAGGAGCTGATCCGCGAGCTGAGTGGCTGCGGACTCTGGATCGACAACGGCTCAGGCACTGCCATGGATACCGTTGCGACGATCCTGCGGCGATCCGGGGAGGCGGTACTCTGACGGTTGCCCGGCGTGGTGCTACGTTGGTGGGGCCACGGCCGGGATCGTCTCCAGCGCCGGTATGTCGCGGGCCGGTATTCGCCAGTTCGCCTGCCTTTCGTGTCCTCTCCTCGGGGAGGGACTGGCCAGGAGAACCCGGCCGCTCTTTTCAGGTGCGATGACCTGCCGTACCATCCGGCGCAGCGCGCCGACCATGTCAACGTCGACGAGACGCGGCGCTACCCCGGGAGGAGAAGCTCGTGCCCTTATGCCTTTATCGAACAGAGCCGGCCGCCGCGCCACGTCTTGGTCTGATCGCCGGCGACGGCGTGATCGGTGTCGCCGCGGCGGGTGGACCGGCGAGTCTGGCTGAAGCGCTGACACTGTCCTCGCAGGATCTGCGGGCTCGCCTGGAGAGCGTTCAGCAGCGCGGCGGGTTCGGCCTGCCCCGCGCCACGATCAGCTTCTCGGCGCCGGTCGACCGGCAGGAGGTCTGGGCCGCCGGGGTGACCTACCTGCGTTCCCGCGACGCCCGGATGGAGGAATCGAACCAGAAGGATGTCTACGATCGTGTCTACGACGCGGACCGACCGGAAATCTTTTTTAAAGCGACCCCCGACCGAGTTTCGGGACCAGATGAGCCGGTGGCAATCCGGGGCGACTCCACCTGGGATGTCCCGGAGCCAGAACTGGCGCTGCTGATCAACCGCGACGGCGAGACGGTCGGCTACACCGTTGGCAACGATGTCTCGTCCCGCTCGATTGAGGGGGAGAACCCGCTCTATCTGCCGCAGGCTAAGGTCTACTCGGCCTGCGCCGCCCTCGGTCCACTGGTCGCGCTCGCCTGGGAGCTGCCCGACCCCGGCAACCTGACGATCCGGCTCACGATTCGCCGGGGCGGATCCGTCCACTTCAACGGCGAAACCTCGACCAACCAGATTCATCGACCGCTCGACGAGCTGGTCACTTTTCTGCGGCGATACAACAGCTTCCCCGTGGGCGTCTTCTTGATGACCGGGACGGGCATCATCCCGCCCCCCGAGTTCACGCTGGAGCATGGCGACGAGGTCGAGATTGCCATCGAGGGGATCGGCAGCCTGCACAACCCGGTCATTCGTCTCCAGGACGACGCCAACGCCTGACCGCGGACCCTGAGCGTCAGGCCCCCAGCAGGTGGCACATGTGGGATCGTCGCACGATCGCTCGGCGTCGCGGCATTCGCTGAGGTAGTGTGCTGCCGTATCAGCGACCGTGCCCCTGCGGCACATTCCATGCTAGACCGCGCCTCGACAAGGAGGGATCTCGGTGACAGAGCGGGACAAGCGGGAACTGGTCCTGACGGCCGGTGCGGGCCAACCTGACATGCACTCGGGCAGCGTGTTCTTCCATCGGCACGGCGACGACGCTGATCCGGTACGCCGGTTTCACCATCCTGACCGATCCGAACTTCCTCCATCGCCATGAGAAGGTGCGTCTCGGGTACGGTCTTAGCTCGCGTCGACTGACGGAGCCCGCGCTCGACATCGCCGACCTGCCGCCAGTCGATCTCGTCGTGCTATCGCACATGCACGAGGATCACTTCGACCGGGTGGCGGAGGAGCGAGTGATAAGGACCTCCCGATCGTGACCACGCCGCACGCGGCGAAGGCGCTGACAGCCAAGGGCTTTCGGAGAACTGAAGCGCTCAACACCTGGTCGAATCTCACAGTCCGCAAGGGCGACGCCTGGGTGCGAATCACCGCGGCTCCTGGCAAGCACGGACCCGGCATCATGGCGAACCTCCTGCCATCGGTCATGGGGAGCGTCCTTGAGTTCGGAGCGACCTCGGGTGAAACCTCGACGCGGCTCTACATCACCGGCGACACACTGGTCATCGACGAGCTCAAGGAGATTCCCCGCCGCTATCCCGAGATCGACCTCGCCCTGCTGCACCTGGGCGGCACCCGCGCCTTCGGCATCCTGATCACCATGGACGCCAAACAGGGCGTCGAAGTGCTGCAGCTGATCGGCCCGAAGAAGGCGATCCCGATCCACTACAACGACTACACGGTATTTAAATCGCCTCTTGACGACTTCAAAAAGGCCGTTGAAGCCGCTGGCTTGTCAGACCGTGTGCACTACCTGTCGCATGGGGAGACGTACGAGTTTCGGGTCGGGTAAGCGGCGATGCCTGCGACTTACGCAGTGCCGCTCGTTTTCCTTGACTCCGACACGAAGATCAAGACGACCACGATGGGCTACTTGAGAAAGCAAAAGGATCGACGCTATGCAAGCTGGTGATGTGCGTTTGGGTCAGGTATTCGCCAACGATCAGCAGAACGTTATTCCGCTCTTTCAACGGCCGTACGTTTGGGATGAAGTTAAGAACTGGGAACCGTTGTGGCAGGACATTCGCCAGGCAGCAGAGGGGGTCGAAGAGGAAGCGCGGACAGGCAGTCTTCAATCGGATCCTCGGACCTACTTCTTGGGGGCCGTCGTTCTGCAGCAACGGGCCAAGCGTCCTCAACAAATCTCCTCTTGGAACGTCGTGGATGGACAACAGCGACTGACCACGCTGCAGATTCTTTTTGCAGCTGCTCGCTCTTTTGCTCGCGAACTTGGTGAAGCAAGTTTGTCCGCAAAATTCGCTAGTTTGATCGAGAATAATCCTGACATCATCCACAAAGACTTCCCGGACGATCGCTATAAGGTCTGGCCTCTACCTCAAGACAGAGACGTGTTTCTGTGGGCCGTAAGGTATCCCGAAGACGTCACACCTCCTGCGGAGCCGGACCATCGTATCGCTAGAGCACGGGCATGGTTCGAGACGGCGATCCGAGAGTGGGCTATGGATTCGGAGGATCCCTCTGAGCGATTAGAGTTTCTACACGAAACCCTTAAGGAGCGCATGGAGCTTGTCCAGATCACGTTAGAGTCCAACGACGATCCGCAAGTCATCTTTGAAGTCCTCAACCACCGGGGCGTGCCGCTTGATGCGGCCGATCTAGTGAAGAATTTGCTCTTCCAAGCGTTGGACACCAAGGGTCACTCCTCGCTGGCAGACGAACTGCTCATGAACAGCTGGCTTCCGTTGGATAAAACCCCCTGGCGAGGAGACGTCACAACGGGCCGAATCAAGCGCAAACTTATTGACCTACTGCTCTCATATTGGCTGACTATCCGCACTGGGAATGAGGTGGTAGTCGAACACCTCTTTGCCGACTTCAAGAAGTGGCTTCACGAGAGCGGCGAGGATGCTGCTGAGGTCATTCGCAGCATTCGACACTACGCTGACAGGATGTTGGCTATCCGGGCCCTGCCCGACACTGATCCGACAGCCCAGCTCGTCGACCGCATGGAGGCCACGCAAACGACGACCCCTTGGCCGCTCCTGTTGTACCTGCACGGAAACGACCAGATTCCTGATGCTCAGCGTGATCGCGCGGCGAAGGCGATCGATTCCTTCTTGATGCGGCGAGCCGCCTGCCGCTTGACCACTAAAGACTACAACCGCCTCTTCTTACAGGTGCTAGCAGCTGCTCACGCGAGCGATCCAGGGTGCGCCGGTGAGGCGGTCAAAGACACACTGCTTGGCCAGATGGCCGATTCACGCAGATGGCCGACAGACGACGAGTTCGTCGCGTCGCTTACACAATCAAACCTATTCAACCTCCTGATCCGAGCCCGACTCAAGGCCATATTGGTCGGGGTAGAGAACCATCTGCGCACTGACAAAACAGAACCTGGACCACTGCTTGAAAGCATCGATCCCAAGCTCAACATCGAACACTTGTTGCCGCAATCGTGGGAGAAGACCTGGCAACTGGGAACCGACCCGAGCGACGAACACTACGAGGAGCACTTGCGCAGAAGGCGCGATGCAATCCATCAGGTGGGGAATCTCACGCTGACGACGTCGACGCTCAATCCTTCGCTGAGTAACAAACCTTGGAAACAGAAGAGAAAGGATATCCAGAAGCACAGTTTGCTTCGACTTACCACAGCATCCGTGCTTACTGCTCCCGACTCAGTGGATGGCATGGACGACGATGCGTGGGCTTCCGAGTGGGATGAGGAGCGGATCAAGGTGCGTGGAGGCTGGTTAGCTGACCAAGCGTTGTTGGCTTGGCCTAGACCACCAGCTGAACATCATCCAACGGACCCATAGGCGATGACGCTCCGCTCCACACAGGTGCGTCGCCACCCGCGCACCCCGCATCGGAGAGAAGGTCGCCAAGACATTCATACCGTCGACCTTCATCGTAACCCCCAGGTCCTCGCTGAAGCACAATTTGATCCTGGCAGAACGCCGCCACGCACGAGGGGGAGTCAAAGCCGCGGCCGGAGTAGGCTCTCGCGACGACGTTCCCCAATCGGTGCAGCTCCCCCGGCGCTCGCACCAGCTAGCCACGAGCCGCTAAGCCCTAACCACACTGAACTCTGCCACGTCCAGGACTCGTGCTCCGAAATGCGACCGTAGGGACGGCACGCCAAGACTAGAGCGTCTGGATAGGCGGGCATCGCCCTGACGTCACCCTTGACAGACCATCCTCGATCACCTATTGATACGTATCACGCTGACGAGGACCGTTCCTGCGGAGGATTGATTGGACCCGCGCCCGCCCCGCACGAAGAAGCCGACCCAGTTGGACGTGGCGCGACTGGCAGCGGTGTCGCAACCGGTGGTCTCCTATGTCGTCAATCGCGATGCGGTGGCGTCGGTGGCGCCCGAGACCCGCCGCCGCGTGATCGAGGCGATCGAGCAGCTTGGCTATGTGCCGGATCGAGCGGCGCGGACGCTTCGCACACGCAAAACCTTCACCATCGCCGGCATCATCCCCGACATCACCAATGCCTTCTACCCCGCGTTCGAGCGCGGCATCCAGGATGTGGCCGAGAGCCACGGCTATGACCTGATCGTCTACAACACCGATGGCGACGCCGAGAAGGAAGCGCGCTTCCAGCGGTCGGTCCAGGGTCGAGTCGATGGCGTGATCGGGGTCTTTTTCCATCTCAATGCCAACGATCTTCGGTCCCTCCTGGACCAGCACGTCGCGGTGGTCCGCCTGGAGGCGACGCGCCAGCAGATCGGTCCGCTTCCCCTGGACAACCTCTATGTCGACAACGTCGCCGCCGCCGGCGATGCGGTCGCCTTCCTGATCGGCCGCGGTCATCGGCAGATCGGGATGATCGCCGGTCGGGGTGGTCCCCGTCAGCCGCGGATCGAGGGGTATCGCCGGGCGCTTGTGGCGCACGGCATCGCCGTCGAGGCCGAGTTGTTGCGGGAGACCGACTTCGTTGAAGGAGGCGGCTACGAGGCGATGCGCGAGCTGCTGCTCGTCTCGCCCCGTCCCACGGCGATCTTCGCGGCCAACGATCTACTGGCGATGGGTGCGCTGGTGGCGCTGCGAGAGGCGGGACTGCGTGTCCCGGCAGACGTGGCGGTGGTCGGATTCGACGATATCCCGGCCGCCCGTCTGGTCGGTCCCGCATTGACGACGGTCGCCCAGTTTCCCGAGCAGCTCGGCCGCCGCGCGGCGGAGCTACTCTTCGAGCGTTTCGGTGGCGTCGCCCCCGATGGCGGGCGCTGTGAGGAGCGGCCCTATGAGCTTGTCATCCGCGAATCGGCGTGATGAGACTGCCGCAAGACGGTAGGCACCCTGACACTCCGGGGAAAGCGAGGTGCAAGCGGACATAATCCATTGCGGGGTGGCTCGTGCCTGCCCCTGACAATCATGGGGAACGTTGGCCCGGCGGTGCTTGCCGGGTTGCCCCCGACGGTGGGGGCGTATCATCGAGGAGGCGAACGCAGAGATGGCCCAACGCTCAGCTCTTCAACGGCTCATCATCGTCCTCGCCCTGGCATCGCTGATGCCGGTGGTCGCGATTGGACGCGGCGCGGCGCCGACCGGGGCGCAGGAAAAGACCGAAGTCTCGCTCTGGCTCGATTCGACGAGTGGGTCGGAGACCGCCGAGTGCCGGATCAAGGCGGCGGTCGATCCCTTCAACGCGCAGAGTGACACGGTCGTCGTCAAGCCACGCCTCCAGCCGAACCGCTGGCAGGCGACTCAGACGGCGCTCGCTGGCGGCGAGGGGCCAGATGTGGTCTACACGCCGGGTCCCGCGTTCGCGGTGAAGGTGACCGAGGCCGGCCAGCTGCTGCCGCTCGACGCCTATGCCACGAAGTACGGCTGGAACGAGCGGTTCGCGCCCTGGGCGATGGACCTGGGCAAGGTCGACGGCAAGCTTTTCAGCATCCCAAACCAGGTCGAGACGCTGGTCCTCTACTACAACAAGACATTGTTCGAGGAGCATGGCTGGCAGCCGCCGAGGACGATCGATGAGCTGACGGCGCTCTCAGAGAAGATCGCCGCCGAGGACATCATCCCGTTTGCCCACGCCAACCAGGAGTTTCGCGACGCCAACGAATGGTTCGTCGGCGAGTTCCTGAACCATGTCGCCGGACCGGACAAGGTCTACGAGGCGCTGACCGGCAAGACGAAATGGACCGACCCCGCCTTCGTCGAGGCGATTACCACGCTCAACGACGCGCAGCAGAACGACTGGTTCATGGGCGGCGTCGACCGCTACTACACGACGACCTTTGCCGATGCCAATTCCGCGCTGGCCGCCGGTGAGGCGGCGATGAAGATCGAAGGCTCGTGGGCTATCTCCGATCTCAACACCGTCTTCGGGAAAGAGGGCGGCAACGAGAACGAGTGGGCCTGGGTGCCGATGCCGTCGAAGACTGGCGACGCGATCTATGATCTGGGGATCGGCTCGACGGTCTCGATCAACAAGAGCGCGAAGAATCCGGACGCCGCCGCCGAGTTCATCGACTACCTGTTCACGCCGGAAACGCAGGCGCAGCTCGTCGTTCAGTGTGGCGATTCGCCGGCATCGGTCCCCCTCAAGGAGGATGCGCTGACTGGGATCGATCCGCAGTACGCCCAGATCCTTGTCGCGCAGAACGAGGCGTCGGCGGCCGGCAACTACGGCTACACGACCTGGACCTTCTGGCCACCGGAAACCCGCACCTTCCTCTTCGAGCAGATCGAGAAGGTCTGGAGCGGTGACATGACGGTTGACGAGTACCTCCAGGGGGTGCAGAAGACCTTCGACGCGGAAGTGGCGAAGGGTGCCGTGCCGCCGATCCCGGACCGGTCGGTGACGAACAAGAGCTAGCTCTCGTGCGTTGGACGACCCGGGGGCGCCGCTCCCCGGGTCGTCTGGCATCCGGGCCAGCCACTGAGAGGTGAACGAGGTGCACGAAACGGCGGTCCAGCTGCGCCCGAGCGTCGAAGTCCGGCGGCGTCGGTTAAACCGGTCCTTCTATCGCCGGAAGGTCATCCCCTGGCTCTTTGTGATGCCGGTGCTGCTGATCAACCTGCTCGTGGTGCTCGGCCCGGCGCTGGCGGCGATCTACTACTCGATGACCGATTGGAGTGGGATCGGCGCGGCGAAGTTCGTCGGGTTGGCCAACTACCGCCAGCTCGTGTCCGACGACGCGGCGTTCAAGAACGCCTTCGTCCACAACCTGATGTGGTTGGCGATGTTCCTGACGGTGCCGACCGCCATGGGGCTGATCGCGGCCAGCCTGCTAGCGCCGGTCCGCCGCGGGGCGCTCTTTTTCCGGATGGCGTTGTTCATCCCCTACGTTCTACCCAGTGTGGTTGTGGCGCATCTCTGGAGCTCGTTGATCAACCCGGATCGGGGACTTGTCGGCTGGCTCAACCACCATGGAGTGCCGGGGATGGACGTCGCCTTCCTTGGCCGCGCATCGACGGTCCTCCCCACGATCGCGTTCATCGACAACTGGCACTGGTGGGGTTTCCTGATGGTCCTGTTCCTCGCGGGCATGCAGAACATCCCGCCGGATCTGTATGAGGCGGTGCGGCTCGATGGCGCCAATCGCTGGGAGGAGTTCCGGGACGTGACCCTGCCGGGGATCCGGCCGGTCCTGGTCTTCATGATTCTGATGACGAGCATCTGGTCGTTCCTGACGTTCGACTTCATCTGGATTACGACTCAGGGCGGTCCGGCCGGCGCCTCTGAGGTGCTATCGGTTCTCGTCTTCAAGAACGCCTTCCAGAACTTCGAGGCGGGCTACGCCGCCGCGATCGGTATCACGATGAGTCTGTTCGTTGGGGTCGTGATCTCGCTCTTCGTGGTGCTGCGGCGGAGGGGATGGGAAATATGAATCGAACGTTCGGGAAGGGACGCGCGCTCAACCTCGCGCCGAACTACGTCATCCTTATCATCCTGCTCGTCTTCTCGCTCGGCCCGCTGGTCATCATGGCCTTCAATTCGCTCAAGAGCCGCGCCGAGATCGGGGATAACCCCCTCGGTCTGCCGCACAGGTTCCTCTGGGAGAACTATTCGCGGGCGTGGGACGTCGGCAACTTTTCGACGACGATGGTCAACAGCGGTCTGCTGGTGGCCGGCACGGTCGCCGGAGTGCTCCTCCTGGGCGGGATGGCAGCCTATAGCCTTGCCAAGCTCGATCTAGCCGGGTCGGGCGGGCTGATGCTCTTTCTGCTCGTGATCTCCAGCCTGCCGATCCACCTGTTTTTGGTGCCACTGTTCGTCCTCTGGCGGGAGATCGGCCTGCTCAACAGCTTCTTTGGGTTGATCATCATCTATATCGCCTTGAATGCTCCACTCGCGATCTTCCTGCTGCGTTCCTACATGGTCCAGCTGCCGAGGGATTTTGAAGACGCGGCACGGGTTGACGGCGCCGGCGAGTGGCAAATTTTCGCCAGGATCGTGGTGCCGCTCTCCTGGCCTGGCTTTCTGACGGTCGGGTTGGTCGTGGCGCTGGCCGTCTGGAATGAGTTTCTGCTGGCGACGGTCTTTCTCCAGGAGGAAAGCAAGTTCACGGTCGTGACCAGCTACCAGAACTTCGCGACCCGTTTCAGTCGCGACTGGAGCCTGACGAGCGCGGCCTCGGTGATGATGATCGTGCCGATCCTCGTCATCTTCCTGACGTTCCAGCGTCGCTTCATCGAAGGCATGACCCAGGGGGGAACGAAGGGATAGGCAACCGTCGGGAATGATGGCCACGTGGACGATGATTGGGGGGTTGATGAATCGGAGCCGGCTGGAAAGCAAGGTGCGCGGCGCCCTGTATGGCGCGGCGGTCGGGGACGCCTTGGGATCGCCCGCGGAAGGGAAGGAGCCGGGCGACATCCGCGAGCGGTACGGATCGATCACCGACTTCGTCGAGCCCTGGAACGGGCCCTCAGCGATTGGCAAAGGGGACGGGCGCTTTTCCGACGATACCCACATGACGGTGATCCTGAGCCAGATTTACCTGGACGTGGACGACCATCTCGATGTCTTCCGCTTCGCGAGCGCCATCGTCCCCCGCATCGCCGACCAGCCGATCTGGGTGGCCGAGCATGGACGCGAGATGCCGCTGATCGAGCGGCTCTTCTATCCCGAGAAATGGCTGTTGATGCGGCTGCGGCTCGCAAACGCCGACCCGCGGCTCGGCGGAGTCGGCAACATGGTCAATTGCGGTGCCGCCATGTATGCCTCCCCGGTTGGAATCGTCCGCGCCGCCGATCCCCACTCCGCTTACCGCGAGGCCATCGAGATCTTCAGCGCTCACCAGTGGAGCTATGGGCTGGAAGCCGCGGGCGTCGTGGCCGCCTGCGTCGCGGAGGCGTTCAAGCCGGAAGCGACGGTTGACTCGATCGTCGACGTGGCGCTGGACGTGGCTAAAGATGGCACGCGCTCGGCGATCGCCGCCGTGGTCGAGCGCGCGCGACAGCTGCACAACTGGAGCGAGGCGCTTCGACCACTGCGCGACGCGGTCCGTCCGTATGACGGCGCCGCCGAGCAGATCCGCGATCGGGGGAATGGCACTGACGACTGGACCCCGAGCCGTGTCCGCTCGATCGAAGAGTTGCCGATCGCCCTTGGCCTCCTGGTGGTCACTGGCGGTGACTTTGAAGCGAGCGTCTGCGCCGCCGCGAACTATGGCCGCGACAATGACTCTATCGGCGGCATGGTGGGCGCGATCACGGGCGCCATGCACGGGGATGGAACGATTCGCCCTGCCTGGATCGAGCGCATTAACACCGCCAATCAGGTCGATTTCGACCCGCTGGCGCATGACCTTGCGGCGCTGACTCAGCGACTCCATGAGCGCCGTCTCGCCGAGGTCCAGGGTCGCGCGCGTCTTTACGCGGAGCTCGTTTCGACCGCGCCGCTCGTCAGCTCCTAACCACTGGCCGCATCTATGACTGAGGAGGAGGGTTCCATGTCCCTGCCCGGCGACTATGCCGAGCGTGTCTACGCTGGTGTGCTTGGCAAGATCATCGGTGTCTATCTCGGTCGCCCGGTCGAGAGCTGGACCTACGAGCGCATCACCTCTGAGATCGGTGAGATGGACCACTACATGCCCGAGATCAAGGGCGGGGTGCTGGTCGTGACCGACGATGATATCTCAGGGACCTTTACCTTTCTACGGTCGCTGCCAGACCACGGGAATCACCGCGATATCTCACCGGAGGAGATCGGTCAGAGCTGGCTCAACTACATCGTCGAGGGCCGCACGATCCTCTGGTGGGGTGGGATGGGCAACTCGACCGAGCACACGGCCTACCTTCGATTGAAGGATGAAATCCCGGCGCCTCGCAGCGGATCGATCGACCTCAACGGCAAGACGATCGCCGAGCAGATCGGCGCCCAGATCTTCGTCGATGGTTGGGCGATGATTGTGCCAGGCGATCCAGAGCTCGCCGCCGATCTGGCGCGCCGGGCGGGGTCGGTCAGTCACGACGGCGAGGCGATCTACGGCGCCCAGGTCATTGCCGCGATGGAAGCCCAGGCCTTCGTCGAGCCGGATATCAATCGGTTGATCGAGACCGGCCTCTCCGTCATCCCGAAGGATTCGACGATTGCGCGCCTCATCCACGACATCCGGGAGTGGCACGCGACCGAGAAAGACTGGCGGGTCGCGCGTGATCTGATCGCCGCCAACTACGGGTATGACAAGTACCGGGGCAATTGCCATATGGTGCCGAACCATGCCTTGATCATGCATGCCCTGCTGTACGGTGAGGACGACTTCCGGCGTTCGCTGACGATCGTCAATACCTGTGGCTGGGATACCGATTGCAACTCCGGCAATCTCGGTTGCCTGCTGGGGATTAAGAATGGCCTGGCAACGATCGATGCCTCGCCGTACGACTGGCGCGGACCAGTCGCCGACCGGCTCTACCTCCCGACGGCCGACGGGGGACGGGCGATCTCCGACGCCGTGACCGAGACCTTCCACGTTGTCAACACCGGGCGGGCGCTCGCGGGGGAAGCTCCCCTCGCACCGAAAGCAGGCGCCCGGTTTCATTTCGAGCTCCCCGGTTCGGTTCAGGGGTTCGAAGCGGAAGGTGATGGCGTCTCGGTCGAGAACGTGACCGGGCACAGCGCCCGTGGGCAGCGCAGCCTGGAGGTCCACGTTCCCGCCGCGAACGCCGGCGCCCCGGCGCGCATCGCCACCCCGACGTTCATCCCGCCCGAGGCCATCGCGATGCGGGGGTACGTCCTTCTCGCCTCGCCGACGCTGTACCCCGGTCAGACGGTGCGGGCCGGCATCGCCGCCGATGGAGCCAACCAGGGACCAATAACCTGTCACCTCTTCATCCGCGTCTATGGAGCGGACAACGAGCTCACCATCATCGCCGGCCCGGAGGCGATTGTGGAGCCGGGATCAGAGCAGGAGCTCGTCTGGCCTCTCGGCGATACCGGGGGACAGCCGATCGCCCAGGTAGGGCTCGAGGCGCGTCCCGCGGAAGCTGGTTCGGGCGATGGGACCATCTATCTCGACTACCTCACCTGGGATGGCGCTCCCGAGGCGACGTTCGGTCGGCCGAGCGATGGCGGCACGATGTGGCGCCGTGCCTGGATGGATGGTGTCGACGACTTCCGCGCCCGCTGGCCGGAGCCGTACCGCATCGCGCAGAACCACGGCACCGGCCTGCTCAGCCAGGGAACCGCTGAATGGACCGATTACCGTGCTGATGCCGAGGTGACGGTGTACCTCGCCAGGTCGGCCGGGATCGCCGTTCGGGCCGGTGGGATGCGCCGCTACTATGCCCTCACCCTCTGTGATGACGGCCACGTTCGCCTCGTCAAGGCACGCGACGGCGTGACGGTTCTGGCCGACGCCGAGTTCTCCTGGGACTTCGATCGCTCCTATGCCCTGACCCTGGAGGTCACCGGCACGCGACTCCGCGCCTCAATCGATGGTGATCAGGTGTTCGATATCACCGACGATGACGATCCGCTGACGGGCGGTGGCGTCGGTCTGGTCTGCACCGAGGGGTGTCTGGGAAGTGAGGCTGTTCGTGTTCGCCCGGCAGCAGCGTGACATGACCGGCGCGGCGCCAGGCCAACTCCGGGGGATCGATCGACCGTCCCGTGACCGCGTGAACGATGGTCGGACTGGTTGGCGGGGACAGCTCGCCTCATGAGTGGGCCACTGGACGGCGTTCGGGTGCTCGATCTGTCGCGGCTCGTCGCCGGTGGCGCGCTCGGCATGTGCCTCGCCGATTTTGGTGCCGATGTTGTCAAGGTCGAGCAACCAGGCCGAGGCGATCCGTTGCGGACCTGGAGCACGGGCGGTCAGTCGTTCTGGTGGAGGGTCTACGGCCGGAACAAACGATCGATCACCCTCAACCTGAATGTTCCCGAGGGGCGCGATCTGCTGCGCACGCTGGTGCCGCGGTTCGACATCCTCGTCGAGTCGTTCGTGCCAGGCAAACTCGAAAGCTGGGAGATCGGTCCGGAGACACTGCACAACTGGCATCCCGGTCTGGTCATGGTGCGTATCTCCGCCTGGGGGCAGGACGGTCCAGACCGTGCCCGCCCCGGCTTCGGCACCCTGGTTGAGGCGGCGAGCGGATTGGCGGCGATGACCGGCGACCCGGAAGGGCCACCCATCCTTCCTCCCTTTCCCCTGGCCGACATGTATGCCGCACTTTATGCCGCGAACGCCGCGATGATGGCGCTCTATCACCGGGACGTGCATGGGGCACCCGGACAGACGATCGATGTCGCGCTCTTCGAGGCGGTCTTCTCCACCCTGGGGCCACTTGCCGCCGAGCATGCCGCGCTCGGACAGGTGCGGACGCGGGGTGAGAGCCGGCTCCGCAACACCGCGCCGCGCGGGGCGTATCAGACATCCGATGGCGGCTTCCTCGCCGTCAGTGCCTCGACTCCGGACACCGCCGAGCGCTTCCTCAAGGCGTACGGTCTCGGCGACCTGCTCCTGGACCCGCGCTTCGCGACGAATGAGGCGCGTGTCGGCAACGCCGATGCCCTCGATGCGCTGATCACCGAGGCGATCGGGCGTCGCACGCTGGCTGAAAATCGACAGATCGTCGAGCGGTACGGTCTCACCGCGGCGCCGATCCAGACGATCGCTGACATCGTCGAGGATCCCCATTGGCAGGCACGGGCACTGACGGTCGATGTCGCCGACGACCAGGGAGAGGTACGGATGCACAACGTGGTGCCCCGACTCTCCGACAGCGCCGGCGAGATTCGCTGGCCTGGTCCTCGCCTGGGCGCCCATAACCAGGAACTTTACGGAGAGGAATTGGGACTCGCTCCCGAGGATCTGGAATGCTTCCGGCGTGACGGCATCATCTGAGTCAACAACGTCGTGTCGCGCTGATCCCGACGTGATGCTCCGACGGTGGGGGCAGCGCCCACGTTCGAATGCCGCTCGCCCCAGGGGACGAGTGGGCGCATGTCGTCGGATGGAGCGGGACTGGGTCGATGGAGGGCGAGTTAGACGATGGAGACCTGGCGAACCGAGATAACCGACAGCGGGCCAGATTACATCCGCGTCAGGGGGTACGGCGTTGCCGATCTGATGCAGCGGTGCAGCTTCGCGGACCTGCTCTTCCTGCTCCATCGATCCAGATTGCCATCAAACGGTGAGCGCCGCCTGGTGGACGCGATGCTGATCGCGAGTGCGGACCACGGTCCGACCTCGCCATCGGCACTGGCGGCACGGGTGGTCGCCTCGGGCAACCGTCGCGCGCCGGAGGCGGCGGTGGCCGCGGGATTGCTGGCTGTCGGGGACTACCATGGCGGGGCAGGTGAGCAAACGCTCTCGTTACTTGCCGAGGGCATCGAGTGGTCCCGGCGAGAAGGCCTCACCCTCGCGGAGGCCGCCGCGTGGCTGGTCGAACGGACCGTGTCGCAGGGAACGCGGCTGCCCGGCTTCGGGCATCGCGTTCACGGGGAGGACCCGCGCACCGCGGTGCTCTTCGGATTGGCACGCGAGCATGGCCTGGCCGGTGATGGACTTGGCCTGATTGAAGCAGTGCGTGAGGAGGCGAGTCGCCGCATCCGTCCCCTCCCGATCAATGTCGATGGCGCGCTCGGCGCGGTTCTCCTCGATCTCGGCTTCGCTCCGGTCGCGGCACGCTTCTTCTTTCTCGTCGGAAGGGTCGCCGGGCTTACCGCGCAGGTCGCCGAGGAGATGAATCGGGAACGACCGATGCGCGTCTCGATCCCGGTTGAGTACGACGGACCCGCCGCTCGACCACTCCCGGGTGACGGCACGGGATAGTGATCGCGTGTAGGCGTGGCCGGGGTTCATCACAAGCGATTGGCCTATGGCCTGCCGGGACGGTCCTGGCTATCAGAAGCATGCCCCCGTCCGGCGCCGGACGGGGGACATGACTCCTCGCGCTCTGGCTCAGCACGCGTGGTGCGTTCGGCCCGGCGGCGAATCGTGCCGGCCGGCGAGGTCGCTAGCTGCGGACCCGATCGCTACCAGGAACCGGTCAGCTCAAACACGACGTAGAGAAACATCGCGACAAACATCACGAAACTGATGGGAAGAGTGGCCGTCCGGGCGGCCTTGCTGCGCCGCTCGTCCGGCAGGAGGCTTCCGACACCCCAGGCGAGGTTGCCGAGGCCGATCGACAGGAACATGACTGAGTACACCACCGCCTGGAGACCGTCATAGATCAAGATGCCGAGACCGGCAAAGGCAAACATCATCGCCGAGAGACCGATCAACTGTTTGGCGCGGGTCGGTGACAGGCGGTCCGGTAACCGCCAGAACCGGGCGGGAATGCGCTCCATCACTGCACCCTCCTGGGACGACTGGCGCGTCCCCTGCTCAGGGAGGCTCTGCCGTCCTGGGGACGGGTGCCGGCGCCGTGCCGCGAGCCTGACCTCTGCCTTCCATGGTGGGTCCATGGCCTAGCCGTCGCTGTTCCCGCGTTGACACCTGCTTTGTAAAATCGACAACAGGTTCGGGGCCCAGGATGGATGGCATTCACGCCGTTCGAGACAGATACATGGGCGACGGCCATTGAGCTGGGATGGTCGCTCACGGGGTATGGGTTGTTTACGCCGCCCACGGCGCGATCACTGGCTATCGCACGCATGTGCGTCCATTGGCGATCGGGGAAGGAGCACCGCTGCCGTACAGTCTTGAAACGGATTGGAGCAGGATGCGAAACTCTCGAGGATGCCCATGGACCACCGGTTCACGTTGCTTCTGGAGGTTGCCTGCGATGCCATGGAACCGTCTCGATGATGATGGTTCTCCGCTCGACCGCTGGAAGACCGTCGTCGATCAGGCGATCGCGGAAGCGCAGGAGCGAGGGGAGTTTGACGACCTTCCCGGCGCCGAGAAACCGCTGCAACTCGAGGAGAATCCCTTTGCCGCGGATGCAGCGCTCGGGTTCCGGGTGCTCAAGAATGCCGGCATGGCCCCGCCATGGATAGAGGCGGACCGGGAGATGTCGGCCGGGTCGCGGGAGCTTGACGAGTTGCTTGACCGGGCGAAGCGGCAGCTGCTGCGACGCCATGAGCAGGAGCCGTCAGCCAACGACACTCGTTCCGCGGCGCCGTCGCGGCGATGTCGGCTGCTCCCCTGGCGATCCGCCGCGACGGCGCCGGTCGCGTCCCGAATCGCTGCGCCCGATCTCGAACCTCTACGGCAGCGGTGGCGACGCGCCTATCTCGATCAGGCGGCGCGCCTCGATGAGCGAATCGGGCGTTACAACCTGCTCCTTCCCGCGAACCTGCGCTGGCTGGAGCGACCGCGCCTCACGCCCAAGCGGGCCGGGAATGCCTTCGACGCGGCCTGTCCGCCGGGTGCCGCCTGACCGGAGCGGGCAGGGCGAGGCAGTTCCTTGAGCCGCGGATCAACCGTTTCAGTTATGCCATATTGAGATGAAGGGCGGGAAGTGCAGTGGTCTCAAGCGCCGAGAGATCAACCGTCCTCGACGCATGCTGGATATCGATCCCGACTGATTGCCCCTCCCCGTCAAGATCCAGCACCACGCCATCGGTGATTTCGTCCGTGTCGACGCCGGATTGTTCTCGCAGATCGATATGGAGCGAGTCAGTCTCAGGAAAGTAATGCAGCTTCATCAGGCTCGTCCTCGTACCATTCGCTTCATTTCGAGAAGTTGCGGTCTGGAAACGCGTTGTGCACGGTTTGCCCGTGTGCCAGAGTGACGATGCGAAGTACCCGGCTGCCCAGTTCTGCCACGCTTCCCCAATTGCGCATCCTACCGTCTGGTTGTACTTCGCGTTTGATCGGCTCCATTAAGATTTGCTCGCTCCACTCCCGCCGGAGAGAGGGACGCCTCTTCAAGACTTGTTCTTCGACGTAGAGGGTCGTTTTCGTGTGATTTCTCCTGGCGAACACCGCTCTGTCACTGATTCATGCGGTCTGGAGAATGCCTCGCCTGCACAACCATAGCAATCTCGTTTGATCCGCCACATCCCTGCCCTCTTAGACCTCCGAGACCCCGCACCACGCGATGCTGGTTGCGGCGAAGAGTTTGGTGGCGGTGATCAGGTCGGCGACCGGGATCTGCTCGTCGACCCCGTGGATGCCCCAGCTGGGGTCGCCAACGCCGAAGATCAGACTCGGCTGACCGCGCTCCGACCAGTAGTTCGCGTCACAGACAAAGGGAGAGCTGGCGACCGTCGCTGGTTGGCCGGTCACCGACCTGGTCGCCTCCTGGATCGCGAGAACCCCCGGATGATCCCACGGCAGATCGACCGGCTCCTTCATCGGGTGACCGGAGGGGATCTCCAGGGTAGGCGGGTGCTCGCGCAGCCAGGGGTCTTCGTCGGTGACGCGGTCAACAACGGCCCGGACTTCGGCGAGCACCTCGGCGGCCGGGACATCCGGATAGAACAAGAGCGAGCCGGTCGCCACGCACCGGTCCGGAACAGCCGTCGGCGGTACCGGCGCATCGATCGGACCCGCATGCAGGCTATTGACGCTGATGAACATGCCACCTGACGCGGCGCGTGGGCTCGTCCGCCAGAGCAGCCAGCGACGCTCCAGCTCCAACAGGGCAATCTGGTACTTCAGCATATTGTCGACGGCGCTCACCCCAGGACGCTCGACGCCGTGCGGGAGGGCCTGGGTCACGAGCTGGCGATTGGCGATGTGGGTCGACCGTCCCGGCACGGTGAGGGTGAAGTAAGCCTCTCCCTTGATGGAGGGATAGATCGCAAAGTTCGACGGCTCCGGGAAGATCGCGAGATCGGCACGGTGGCCTCGCTCCAATACCGCATCGCAGCCGGTGCGCCGTTGCCCGGATTCTTCGCCCGAGACGATTGCCAGGGAAAGATCGCCAGCGAGGCGGATGCCCGCCTGGTGGAGAACCCGCGCGGCCATCACCGACGCGGCGATCGCGCTCTTCATATCGGACGCCCCACGCCCCCAGAGCTTGCCGTCCCGCACCTCCCCGGAGAATGGACCTGATCCCGACCAGGATGCCGCCTGCTCGGCGGTGACCGGTACCACGTCGATATGGGACGCCCAGCAGAGCGACCGACCGTCGCCTGCACCCGGCCGGACGGCGACCGTGTTTGGCCGGTCTGGCACTTCTTCCCATGTCTCGACCGTGTTGAACGTGCCGTCTGTCAGAAGCTGCTCGCGGAGCCATGTTTGGGCGGGTCGTTCCGCCTCGGCGTTCGGCTCCAGGTCTGGATTGACTGATGGCTGCCGGATCAGCTCCGCCGCCAGATGCACGATCTCATCAGCTCGGTCGTCGACGAACGCGATGACCCGCGCCAGCACATCGGAGTCGATCGTCGTCATCCCGGCTCCCCCTCATCCGACCCGTTCACGCGCTCCACGACGGGCATCTTCGCAACGATCCGCTCGACTGCCAACTCGGGGAGTGTGAGCACCACGATCGACGGTAGGCCGAATCGTTGCCAAAGATCGAAGGCCTCGCCCACCTGCGTGGCAACAAAGAGACTGATGACCGTCCCGTGAGCCACGATGGCCACAGTGTCGGTGGGATACAGATCAAGGACCGACAAGACGGCGCTCGTGAATCGGTCGCGCGCGCGGCGGGCGGTTTCCAGGCCAAGGACCAGGGCGTCTGGGTGGGCAAAACACTCGGCCACCGTCTCGCTCAAGACGGCGCCGCCGAGCCAGGGGACGTTGCGGCGCTCGTGCTCGTGGAGACCGGCGGTCGTCGCCACGACGCCGAGCCGGGCGGCGACCACGGTGGCCGTTGCGACCGCCTTCGACTCATGACTGGCGACGATGACGCTGGGGCGACACGGGGCGATCTCGTCTGCGAGAGGACCGCGGGCGGCTCGGCCATCGTCACTGAGCGGCCAGCTGTCGCCCATCATCGAATGATGATCACGGGTTGCGCGAGGCGAGAATGACGGCGGTGATCGGGGTTGTCAGGAGATCGATGGTGGTCAGGCGCGGATCGTTCAACCAGAACTCTCGCACCGGATGGGGCTGACCCTGCCACTCCGGCGGAGGGCCGACACAACCTCACCGGCCCCCTCGATCTTCGCGTCGCCACCATCGACGAAGAGCATGGCGAAGGGGCCCACCTAGTGGATCTCACGCCAGTCGCCGGTGATGACGCGGGCTGCCGGAACTCCGGTCACGAGATGGTCAACCGCGCTTGCCCGCCGCGGGTCGCGTTCAACGGTGATCAACGGCACCCCCGGCTGCACCCCGCACGTCAGCCAGGTGGTCCCGACGCCGCATCCCGCCCCGATCTCACCGATCGTCCCTTCAGTGACCTGCTGAGACAGCACCTGGAGCAGACGACCCACCTCGGGCAGGCAAGAGCGATCAAACTCCTGCTGAGCGGCACGGGCCATCGCCCGGCGGACGAGGAGCGGTATCTGCTGGGATGAGCGATAGATGGTCAGATGATCGCTCCCGGTTGGACCAGCGGGAGTTGGTGCCACGGTAGACCCGCGGCGGGGACGACCGATCGTACAATCAGGCGGTGGCCGGGGCAACCGGCCCGATCACCATGCCGCCCTTCCGGGCGGCCAGAAAGAGAGCGAGCGATGACCGATGACGGCGGGGCGTTGACCCACTTCGACGCGGAAGGCCGGGCGCGGATGGTCGATGTCGGCGAGAAAGCGGTCACCCGCCGGATTGCGATCGCGACCGGTCGCGTCTTCATGCAACAGGCGACGGTCGCGCTGATTCGCGAGGGGCGGGCGGCGAAGGGAGATGTGCTCGGCGTGGCACAGGTGGCCGCGATCATGGCAGCAAAGAAGACCCACGAGCTTGTTCCGATGTGCCATCCATTGTTGCTGACCCGGATCGAAGCCCGGTTCGAGCTGGAAAATGATGCGGTGGCGATCACGGCGCAGGTGGAGACCCGAGGTCAGACCGGCGTGGAGATGGAGGCATTGACCGCGGTCGCGGTCGCGGGGCTGACCATCTACGACATGGTCAAGGCGGTCGATCTCGGCATGACGATCGGGGAGGTGCGCCTGGACCGCAAGGAGGGGGGTCGCTCCGGCACCTGGGAACGGCCGGTGGACGATGCGCCGGGCACGGAACGAGGCGGCTCAGGTGAACCGCCTCGTTCCGTGGAGGGAAGAAAGAAATAAGCGATGAACGCGCCGCCAGTCAAACGTCACTGGTGGAGGCGGCGACCGGTCCGTCACCCTGCTGCGACGTTCCTGTACCACTCAACGGGTCGTAGGGCCGCGTAGATCACTGGGCCGTAATACGGGCTACACCGGCCGGACGCGGGGGATGATCCCGCCAGCAATGTTCCCGATAAGGCAGCGACGCACGGATCGATGTCGTGGTCGCTTCTTCCGGGGAATGAAGCCGCGACGTACAATGCTGGTCGGTCCGTGGTCGAAGGAACGGCGGTAATGACCCCGGGGCTCGACCACCGGGCACAAGGAGGGAACGTCGACGATGGCGATGGCTTCGACGGAGCGGGTCGGGATCGGCGCGGCGATCCCCGGCGCCGATCGCATCGTCTGGTTCTTCCTCCGGGTCTCCGGTCTCCTCCTCGTGGCGCTGGCGGGATCGCACCTCTTCATTACCCACTACCTCAATGTGCCGAGCGACACGACCTTCGCATTTGTCGCCAACCGCTGGGCCAATCCACTCTGGCGGACATTTGACTGGCTGCTCCTGATGACCGCGCTCTGGCACGGCGTGCTCGGGGTGCGCTACTCCATTACCGATTACCTGCGCCGACCCGGTTGGCGTGTGGTCGGCCACTCGATCATCTGGGTTCTTGGCTTCGTCTTCATGGCGCTGGGGTCGGTCACGATCTTTACCTTTGATGCGGTCGCGGCCCGCGACAATACCGGACCGCTCTCCGGGGAAACATGGATCGCCGACGTCATCGGCTACTCGCTCTTCGTCTTCGCGATCGTGACCTATCTCGCGGTACCGGGCCTAATGCTCTGGGTGCTCCGGAGCTTCCGCGCCGGGGGTCCACCGATCTACGCCGGCGATCCGGGTCAATACGCCTGGGTCCTGCACCGCGCGACCGGTATCGGTGTGCTCTTCTTTCTCCTCGTCCACATCATCGACATCATGCTGATCGGACTCGGTCGTGACGTCTACGATGCGTCGGTCGACTTCTACAGCAAGCCGTTTCTGGTGCCGATGGAGATCGCGCTCGTCGGCGCGGTCATCTACCACACCTTGAACGGCCTGCGGATTATCCTGATCGACTTCTGGCCGCGCGGCGTCGAACGGGAGCGGCAGCTCTTCTGGACGGTGCTTGCGGGAGCAGTGATCCTGACCCTCCCCAGCGCGATCATCATCCTCTCCCACGAGTTCTAACGCCGGCCGTGACGCAACGGGGGCGTCGCAGCGTTGATCGCCCGTCACGCACCGCCAAGCGAGAAACGACGACGGCGATCCGGAGCCGTCGCGCTCCGCTCCGATGTGAATCGATGGCGCGTTAGGTTTCCGGTGTGCTGGGGTTCGCTACACCCCCGCCGACGCGCAAGGTCAGATAGACGAGGGCGTCGCCGGCTTTCGGACCAAGCCCAGTGAGCTCTTCAGGAATCTCCGCCAACGGCTCCGTTCCCGCGCGAAGCTCCCGTATCAGACCAAGCAGCTCGTTGACCGGCTGGTGTCGCTGGAGTGGCGTCCAGGATTCGGGTGCGCCGTCGCCATCGAAATCTAACCCGACCTCCATCACGCCCGCCTCGATTGCTAGCAGCTCCGCCGTATCCTCAGGAACGGTGTAGGGCGGCACGCGCCCTCCTGCGGCAAGCAGACTTCGTTCAAGCGAGATGCGCAACGGTCCCGCGGCCGTGCTGGACCAAGCACCGGCGTCCAGCCCACCCAATTGCTCATAGACCACGTTGTCGAGTTCCTGGTTCGCCTGCGGGTCCTCCGGCGGATCGTTGGAGCCGATCAGAAATGACAGCACCGTCGCGCGTGTATCGCCGACCGTTGACCCATGTTGGGCGGCGTCGAGCTGGTACAGCACGACATCGCCCTGGTGAAGGGTTAGCGTTGCCCCTCGCTTGACTCGCGTAAGGCGACCAGGTGGCTGCCCTGGTTCTCCGCGAGCGATGAAAACTGAACCATCGATCTGGTCCTTAATCGAGCCAGCCGCGATGTAATCCACCTCGGCGCCGGGTGCATACGCGCCGGCGGGAATATCCATCGTCCCGCCTTGGTCCCAGGTGCCACGAAGAAAGAGCGCCAGAATCTCCCCACCCGGCAGGAACCCCTCTGGGATGTCGATGTCGTACAAGTTCACCGTCGTGACGCTTTCGTTGGCTGGTGGGGTGGCTGGACGGATGCCCGGAAAGGGGGACTGACCGACCGCCGACGCGGTGCCGACGACGTAGATGACCGTCGCGGCGAGCAAGGCGGTGCGGCGTGGGTGAACGGCGCGCATGAGACGCTCCAATCGCCGAGGCAAGCGGTGCGGGAACGGTCGATTCATCAGAGAGTCAGCTCTCGCAACATACGCTACGATCATCCCGAGACACGTCCTGCGTGGCTCGCCTCCCCACCAGGAGGATACCCGATTGAGATCCGATTGCATCATCCTTGCCGTCTCCTGTAGTGGACGCTAGATTCGGCACGATGGACACCCCACCGAGCTCCTCCGTTCGGAACATCCTCGATACGGAATGGACACGGTCGACATGGACGCGGAGCGCTTCGACCAGTTGACTCGTGGCCTTGTTGCCGCCACATCGCGCCGGGGCGTTCTCACCGGTGCCGCTGCCGCTATCGCAGGGCGACTGGGTACGCCCTTCCTCGATCGCTTCATTGGCTCCAGCGCAGCGTCCGCGGCGGCGGGTTGCAACCCCGACCAGGCGGCCTGCGTCAAACTCGCCAAGCAAGGCTACGACGCCGCGGTAGGGCTCTGCGACCAGGGTGCGGGCATGGTGACGTCGAGGAGTGAAGCCCCGGATGAAGGTCCGTCCGAGGGTCTTTTCGCCGGCCTCCGTCGATTCCTTTGTGTGGGTGTTGCGTCGCGCCAGTTGGAGCGAATGGTGAGTGAATGCGGGATGAAATATCCGGCATCGCCCTGCGCGCCATGCGATATCTGTACGCTGGAAGGAAGCTGCGCGCCGCAGTGCTACCCCTGCCAGACATGTCAGGGGAACCGCTGCGTTGCAGCGCCGGGTCAGTGTTCGGCATGTGAAGTGTGCACTCGAAGCGGGTGTGAGAATCGTTGCGGTCAGTGTGAGCGGTGTGATCGTGACGGAACCTGCCACTCGGCATGCGGTTCTGGATGCGAGATGGTCTGTCGGTCGTGCGAAATCTGCCAGCAGGGCAGATGCGTCGATACCTGCCCCGCGTGTCAATCGTGCAGCCCGGTTCCCGGCGGAGGGGATGCGGTCGGCCGGTGTCTGCCGGTCGACTGCGGCGCGGGCTTGCGGTGCATCGACAACAAATGTGTGCCAGAGCCGACAACGTGTCGTGCGGATGGGTCGGCCGGCGGCGTTCCTCCGGGGCGAGCCTCAAGGGCGAATGCGGAGGTGTGTGGTCCGATCTGCGCGACTGGAGGTGGATGTGGCGCGTTCCCGGCCTGTGATCCCGATACCGAGGGATGTTCATGTACGACGACAACTGAGGGTGAGTTCGCATGTACGACAAACGGGCAGTGTGATGACCTGCCCCCTTGCCTGACGAGTGCCAACTGCGGAACTGGTACTGCCTGTGTCGTGAATGGTTGCTGTGAAGACGGCCTGCCGCGCTGCGTATCCATCTGCGGCGGCGCCGTCGGGCTGGGCCACGAGGTGCGGCTGAAAGCTGTTGCCGTTATCGTGTCGCCCCTGAAAAGAGGATCAAGTGGTGTCCATAGTGTGGGGGGTGATGCTTGAGACGGCGATCGCGAAGCCGATCCTCCGTCATGACCTGTGGTGTTCCCACGCCCGACGACGGACGTTAGCAGTGTTGGGGCCTATGTGCTCCCCACCTGCTTCGTCCAGTCGAGCAAGCTCTCCAGGAGCGCCCGGACACTCTCGCGGGCGGCATCGTCGATGAGCGCGCCGGTGTCGTCGAACGCATCGCCGGCATTGGGAAGGTAGAGCTCCGGCTGCGGCATAAGCCGCATATCGAGGTAGGGGAAAATCTGACGGAGATGCAGCTGGGCTCGGGTGGTCCCGAATCGGCCCGCTGATGCTCCCATCATGGCGACGGGTTTGCCCTTCAGCACCGAAGCGGTACCGTAGCGGCGCGAGGCCCAGTCGATAGCGTTCTTGAGGACGCCGGGGATGGAATGGTTGTACTCCGGCGTCAGGATGAGGATCGCGTCGGAGTCCAATAGCTGCGCTTTCAGCGCCTGGACCGCCGGTGGATCGCCGTCTCGCTCGACATCCTCGTTGTACAGCGGGATGTCGGACAGCGGAGCCTCGACGATTCGCATGGACTCCGGTTTGAGCTCCTGTGCGGCACGGAGCAAACCACGATTGAACGACTGCTTACGGAGACTGCCGACGAGAGCGACCACCTCAAAGATCCCGTCACCGTTGCGATCGACTGACTCGCTCAACGTCGTGCTCCTCATTCCCTGAAACCACCGGATCGTTTCAGGTCCGCATGCACGACGATGGCCAGCGGCGCGAACGGTCGTGGCCCACGCCACCCTTTGCAGCGCAGGAGTTTGGGGGAGGACCGTCAAAGTGAACGCACGACAAGATCGGGACGGACGCTCTATCGGCTGATGACCCGTGGTCGCGATCACTCGCTCACCTGGCAACACGGGCCACCCGAAGTGTCCCGCCGGCCACCGCCGAGCAAACGCGACCACCCTGTCATTGCGGGCGGGTCGAGGTATCTCGCTCCCACTCCCACTGTGCAGCCTCTAGTACGGCAATCCGTGAGGGAACCACCCCCCTCAGTGCCGACCGCATCGTCGCGAGTGGCATTGACGTGGAGGTGACGATCAGTCGCCGGCGAGCACGGCTTGACACCAGGCGCCGGTGCTCCCGCCGACTCCAGCTGTGGCCGTTGCGCGTCGTCTCAATCGTCGATCACCAGACCGCCCGATCGACAGCGGCATGCGGGCCATGGAATGGATCCCGTGCTGATGGTCAGCTCGCACTCGCGCCGAGCAGCCGGCGCAGGACTGCTGGCAGAATCCCACCGTGGCGGTAGTACTCGACCTCGACCGGGCTGTCGATCCGAGCGATCACCCGGATCTCAACCAGCTCGCCGCCCTCCTTCGTCGCCCGAACCGTGAGGAGTGCACGCGGCGCCAGCTGCTCGATGCCGGTGATGTCGAAGGTCTCGGTTCCGGTCAGGCCCAGGCTGGCCGCGGTCTCGCCCGGTTGAAACTGGAGCGGCAGGACCCCCATCCCGACGAGGTTGGACCGGTGGATGCGCTCGAAGCTTTCCGCCAGGACCGCTTTGATCCCGAGCAGCAGCGTGCCCTTGGCCGCCCAGTCGCGGGACGATCCCGTCCCGTATTCCTTGCCAGCGATCACCAGCAGCGGCACACCAGTGTCCTGGTAGCGGACCGACGCATCGTAGATGCTCATCTCCTCCCCGGTTGGCAGATACCGGGTGTGGTTCCCTTCTTTGTCGGGTGTCAGGAGGTTCTTGAGACGGATGTTGCCGAAGGTGCCCCGGATCATCACCTGGTGGTTCCCGCGCCGGGAGCCGAACGAGTTGAACTCGTACGGCTTCACCCCCTTCTCGATCAGATAACGCCCGGCGGGACTCTCCTTCGGGAGCGAGCCAGCCGGTGAGATGTGGTCGGTCGTGACCGAATCGCCGAGCAGCGCCAGAACGCGCGCGCCGCTGATGTCGCAGAGCGGTCCCGGCTCGGGTGCGTGGTCCTGGAAGAATGGGGGCTCCTGAACGTAGGTGGACGATTCCTCCCACTCATAGAGGTTCCCCGCCGGGACAGGCAGACTCTGCCACCGCTCGTCGCCCGCGAAGACGGTGCGGTATTCCTCTCGATACATCGCCGGGTCGATCGAGCTGGTGATCGCCTCGGCAACCTCTTCCTGGGTTGGCCAGATGTCTTTGAGGAAGACCGGATCACCGTTCGGGTCGGTGCCGAGGGGATCGCGGTTGAGGTTAATGTCGACGGTGCCGGCGAGCGCGAAGGCGACGACAAGTGGTGGGGAGGCAAGAAAGGACGCTCGCACCTGCGGATGAATCCGACCTTCGAAGTTCCGATTGCCGGACAGGACCGCGGCGACGACGAGTTCGTTGGCATCGACCGCGTCGGCGACCTGTGCCGGCAGCGGGCCGCTGTTGCCGATACAGGTGGTGCAGCCGTAGCCGACGACGTGGAAGCCGAGCGCTTCAAGGTACGGGAGCAATCCCGACTGCTGCAGATAGCGGGTCACCACCTGCGATCCTGGCGCCATGCTCGTCTTGACATACGGCGGCACATCGAGACCGCGCTCGACCGCTTTCTTGGCCAGTAATCCCGCCCCGAGCATCACCGAGGGGTTGGAGGTATTGGTGCAGGAGGTGATCGCCGCGATCGCGACCGATCCATGGTGGAGCGGCATCTCGCTCCCTTCGAGCATCACCGCCGCATTTCCGACGTGCGGGCGCACGATCGGCAGCGTCGCCGTCGCGGTTCCACCGTCGCCGCCATCGACGACCGCCCCGCCCTCCGATTCAAGCCGCTCAAGTGACTCCGGGGCGTCGACGTCGTCGTCTGACTCGTCGCCGAAGGTGGTCTTAAAGGCAGCGCGGAACGTCCGCCGCAGATCGCCGATCAGGACGCGGTCCTGAGGACGGCGGGGACCAGCGACGCTGGGTCGGACCGCTTTCAGATCGAGCTCCAGCAGCTCGTTGAAGTGCGGGTCGGGTGTCTCGTCGGTGCGGAAGAGCGATTGTTCCTTGCAGTAGCGCTCGATCAGGTCAACCTGCTCCTCGGCGCGGCCGGTCGTAGTGGCGTACCGGAGGGTCTCATCGTCGACCGGGAAAAGCGCGGCGGTTGCCCCGTACTCCGGGGCCATGTTCGCGATCGTCGCCCGGTCGGCCAGCGTCAGATTCGACAACCCCGCTCCGCAGAACTCGACGAAGCGGCCGACCACGCCATGCTGGCGCAACATCTCAGTCACGGTCAGGACGAGGTCGGTTGCGGTCGCGCCCTGACGGAGCGACCCGACGAGGCGGACACCGACCACCTCTGGGGCAAGCTGATAGAGCGGCTGCCCCAGCAGAACCGCCTCGGCCTCGATTCCACCCACTCCCCAGCCAAGCACACCGAGACCGTTGATCATCGTGGTGTGGGAGTCGGTGCCGACGAGGGTATCGGGAAAGGCGACCGTCTCCGCTCCGGTCTGCCGTGTCTGGACGATGGGGGCAAGGTATTCGAGGTTGACCTGGTGGACGATACCGGTGCCTGGGGGCACGACCCGGAAGTTTTGGAACGTTTGCTGTCCCCAGCGGAGCAGGGTGTACCGCTCCCGATTCCGCTCGTACTCGCGGTCGACATTGTGGGCGAAGGCGATGGTGGTACCGAAGCGGTCGACCTGGACCGAATGATCGACCACAAGGTCGGCGGGCACCAATGGATTGATCCGGGTGACATCGCCCCCGAGCCGGGAGACGGCGGCGCGCATCGCGGCAAGATCGACGACGGCAGGGACACCGGTGAAGTCCTGGAGGACGACCCGCCCGGGCATGAACGGAATCTCGACATCAATCGTTTGACCCGCTGGTTTCGCCTCCCAGCGGGCGAGCGCCTCGACGTGGGCCTCGGTCACGAATTCGCCACCGGCGTGCCGGAGCGTGTTCTCAAGCAGGATGCGAACCGTGAAGGGAAGGCGGTCAAGGTCGGTGAGGTCCGCCTCAACCAGCGTCGCCAGCCGGTAGAACGCGAAGGTGGTTCCCTGGCTGGTGGTCAACGTCGCCCGCGCGCCGAAGGGGTCGTGACGAGCGGGAGTGACCATCTGGTCCATGGCGGTGACGTCCTCTCATACGTGGGACGCCCCGGCGGGGTCGAGGAGCGCGCGGGGGCATCCGGCGTCGACGCACCGGCGATCAGGCTCGGCGCGGGTAGCGATAGGACTAGTGTATCCGAAGGGTCCGTGGCCCGCGCGTGGTGGCCGGGACACGACCGGGAGCTTCCAAGCGGGCAACAATAAAGGGCCGCGTCGGTGATGACGCGGCCCTCAGTCACTCAAGTCTCTTTTGTGTCCCGGATTTGCGACGGATGCCCCTTTGGATCGAGGTCCAAACCATGGCGGTCACCCTTGGCGCCGCCGGGGCGGTTGCGGTGCAGCCGCCGTCTCAGCGATTAGCCCCGCGGGACGCGGGGCCTGTCCTGTCCACTTGCCAGACACCCCAGCGGACTCGATTGCTCGCCATGCTGGAACCCTCCATGGCGTCGCCCTATGAGGAACCCAGACGATCGTCCCGAGAACTCACTCTGATTGGGATCGTCGTCTGGCTGGGACCGTGTGCCCCGCTATGGTCTCCTCCCCGGACGCTCCGGGTCTGTCGACACCACAGCGTATCGTTACCACATTTACCCATGGTGCGTCAAGACATCTCTGCATCCCTAGCTACTGACCGGGACAGCGCCGACCAGAGACCGCTCGACCTGGCTCACTAAGTGGTCGATATCGAACGGCTTGAGGACCACGGCCACGCCCATCCCATCGAGATGACTTTGCAACTCGCTCACCTGGCGCACGGCCCCGGTGCAGATAATGACCGGTAGATGGGCCGTGGCGCGGTCCATCTTGAGCATCTGGAGAAACTGCCACCCAGTCCCCTCACCTCCAGTGATGAAGTCGAGGATGACAAGATTGGGCTTAGCCTCCTGCACCCGGTTGAGCTCGTCCATGAGATCACCAGAAAAGGTGTCAAGCGTGACGGTATACCCCGCCTCCTCCAGCAACTCCCGGAATAGATCGAGGATCGCCGGAGTGTCGTCGATGACAAAGACATGCTTTGGCGCCGTGTCTTTCGCCACGCTCAGCTCACTCCCATATCCGCACTGCCCCTAGGCCCATCATGCTACCACTGGGACCGGTGGTCGATGTCAGGCGAAGACTACGGTCGTGTTGCCATGAACCAGCACACGATCCTCGACGTGCCAGTTGACGGCGCGCGCGAGGACGGTACGCTCGATCTGGCGACCGATGCGCCGCAGGTCGGCGATGCTGTGGCGGTGATCGACTCGATGCACGTCCTGGTCGATGATCGGTCCGGCGTCGAGCTCGGAGGTGACGTAATGGGCGGTGGCGCCGATCAGCTTGACCCCGCGCGCGCGCGCCTGGGCATAGGGATTGGCTCCAACGAAGGCCGGGAGAAAGCTATGGTGGATGTTGATCACCTGATGACGCCACCGCTGGAGAAAGAGGGGGGAAAGTACCTGCATATATCGGGCGAGGATGACCGCGTCGACCTGCCCCTCGAGTAGGGCCAGCTGCTGGCGCTCGGCCACCGACTTGTCCCCAGCCGCGATCGGGACGTGATGGAACGGAATCGTCCACGGAGCGACCACAGCGGCCATCTCAGGGTGATTGCCGATGACCAGCGCGATATCGGCCGCCAGATCGCCGGCTCGCCGTTGGCCCAGCAGCTCCAGTAAGCAGTGATCTTCCCGCGAGACGAAGATCGCGAGACGTTTGCGAAGGGCCGCGGGAGTGATCCGCCACTCCATGCCGTACCGGTCCCCGACTGGCGCGAACGCGGTCCGAAGGTGGTCAATGTTACCGGCGAGGCCAGGGAGCGCGAACTCGATCCGCAGAAAAAAGAGACCGCCTGAGGGGTCGGTGCTGTGTTGATCGGAATGAACAATGTTCGCGCCCTGGGCAAAGAGCAGATGCGAGACGGCGGCGATGATGCCCGGGCGGTCTGGACAGGAGACCAGCAGTCTCCCGCGGTCATTGAGGCTCGGAGCGCTCTCCAAAGTGATCATGGTCGCTCCATCGCGCGCGGCGATCGCCTGCGATGGACGCTACGACCGGACCGGAGCGATGTCAACCCGCTCGCTACGCTCCTCCGGCATCAGCCCACGATCGCGTTCGCGACGTGAGGCTGGGATGCGGGCGTAAGGCTTTGAACGAACCGGTCGATGCGTTCGAGCGCCTCCTCGATCCGTGGCAGGGCCGTGGCATAGGCGCAGCGGACATGACCGGCGCCACCGGCGCCAAACGCCTCACCCGGCACCACCGCCACATGCGCCTCGTACAGCAGCCGTTCGGCGAACTCTTGGGAGGAGAGGCCGGTCGGCGCGATCGAGGGAAAGGCATAGAAGGCGCCGGCGGGAAGATGACAGGGGAGTCCGATCCGGTTGAGCCCGGCGACGATGATCCGTCGCCGGGCATCGTAGTCGTCGACCATCGCCTGGACATCGCGATCCGGCACCCGGAGCGCTTCGATGGCAGCTTCCTGCGCCCCGCGTCCAGCGCATAACGCGGTGTACTGGTGGATCTTTCCCATCGCGGCGATCAGATCGGCAGGGCCGGTTGCATAGCCGACCCGCCAGCCGGTCATCCCGTACGTCTTACTGAACCCGTTGAGGAGGAGGGTCCGCTCAGCCATCCCGGGGAGTGACGGCACGGCGATGTGCTCGCGCTCGTAGGAGAGCCGGTCGTAGATCTCGTCGCTGATGACGACGAGATCGTGGCGCCGCGCGACCGCCGCGAGCGCATGCAGCTGGGCGTGGGTGGGCGCGGCGCCGGTCGGGTTGTTCGGATAGTTTAGCAGCAGCGCCCGGGTTCGCGGCGTGATCAACGCGGTCACGTCCTCAGGCCGCGGGATAAAGCTCGTTTCCGGTCCAGTCGTGAGGGGAACCGGTACGCCGCCCGCCAGGACGACGCAGGGGGCATAGGCAACATAGCAGGGTTGAGGAACGATCACCTCGTCGCCGGGGTCGAGGAGGGCGCGGAGAGCGAGATCGAGCGCCTCACTGACCCCGACCGTGATCAGGATCTGCGTTTCCGGGTCATAGTCGAGTCCCAAGCGGCGCCGGAGATGCCCGCCGACGGCCTGGCGTAGCTCCAGCAGTCCCTGGTTCGTCGTGTACGTGGTCCGACCTCGCTCCAGGCCGTAGATCGCCGCTTCACGGACCCGCCAGGCAGTACCGAAATCGGGCTCGCCGACACCCAGCGAGATGACATCGTCCATCTGGGAGACGACATCGAAGAAGCGCCGGATGCCGGATGGAGCGATCCCCTGAACCGCCTGGGCAAGCTTCATCAGGGCGCCACCGGCAGGCGATCGTCATCGCCTGGCTCGTCCGACAGGATGATTCCATCTTCCTTGTAGGCCTTGAGCAGGAAGTGAGTATTGGTGGCGGTGACATGATCGATCGGTGAGAGCTTCTCAGCCACGAAGGCCGCGACATCGCGCAGGCTCGATCCCTCGACGACCACCCGCAGATCGCCGTCGCCGGAAACGAGGTGGACGCCGCGAAGCTCCGGATGACGGTAGATACGTGCGGCGACCTGATCGAACCCAACATCCCGTTGGGGCGAGACGCTGACATCGATGAAGGCGACGACCCGGTCATCGAACAGGCGATCCCAGGCGACGGCGGTTCGATAGCCCCGGATGATGCCGTTCCGCTCGCAGCGGCCAATCGTCTCCGCGACGATACGCTCGTCGACGCCGACCATCGCGGCCACCTGGGCTGGCGAGCGACGCGAGTCCTGCTCCAGGGCCCGAAGGATCTTGCGCGTCAGGTCCGGGTCACTCATCGCACGCTTCCGTTCAACCCTGCGCCCGCCGCCATCTCGCCGATCTCGCGACAGGAGAGTCACGATCGTGATCCCTGGTCGCTTCCCCGAGTGTTGTCGCCAGTATGCGTTAACCGACGGGGTCAGGGAGTGACGTAGCGTGGCAGATCGCGGGAGCGAGCGATGGCGGTTCCGTCAGCGTGACCGGGAAGCTGCATGATCCACCGCCCACAGGTGCGGTCGCGGTGCAGCGTATCCTGCCGCCGCCTCGTCCCCGCCCGAGCATGGCGCTGACGGCACCCCCGGGTGATTGGGTGAATACATGCGTTACGCATCGCTCGGTGGCGTCGTGAGTGTCGACCGCCCCGTGGCTCGGGCATAAGCCCAGGCCGAGACATCGGGCGGCTCGTGCCCCAGCGCTCCGAGGATCGTGCAGATCTGGGCGCGGTGCTCGTTCGCGTGGTGCAGCGCCTGGGTGATAAAGACTCCGGCCGGGATGGCGAAAATCTCACCCCTGTCACCTCGTCCCTCACCCAGCCGCTCAGTGTCCACATCGACCGCGAGGAACTGGTCCCACGTAGCTGCTAACATGGCCGCGCGCTGAGCCTGTACTTCGAGCCCGGCCGCGTCGTCTTCTCGCCATGGAAAAGCAGTCGCCACGCCCGTAAGCCGGCGGAGATATCCCCCCTCCGCAACGATCAGATGCCACAGCGTCTCGACGATGGTGCCGTAGGTGCCTGGCACCGTCGTATTCAACGTCTGCTCGTCGAGCCCGTGGCAGAACGCCAGGACCTGTGCGGTTGCCCAGGCGTTGTGCCTGGCGAGATCATGCAGGCCATGTCCCATACCCGCCACTCCTTAAGTACCGGACGTTCGTGCCGCCAGCCCGTGACCCTCCGTTGTATCGCGATCTCGCAAACGGTACCGGTGCGTATCCTATCCTCGGTGCGCGGCGCCCGATATCGACCCGGCTGCCACCTCTCGCGTGGAGACACACCCTACGCTTCGACGCCCTCGGGGCGCTCGACCTCGGCTTCGGTGTCGCGGCCGGCGAGGCGGTTCCAGAGCTCGTAGTCGGTGTCGCGCTTGGCGACGTAGCGGTTGTCCCGTTCCGCCTCCTGACCGCCAAGCGCCTTGAAGGGGCCGCGATCGAGGTCGTTGAGGTCGAGATAGGTCCCGCCCTGCTCAAGGGCCACACCCCGCTCCAACACCGACAGGCGCGCCAGCTCGGCGTTGTTGAACCCTTGCAGTCGCTCGTGGAGCGTCTTGTCGTCGGCGGCGGAACGGCTCTCCTCGGCGTGACCGCCCGGTTCGATCGTCGAGGTGTCGGGCGCCAGTTGCTCGGCGAAACTGTCGTCAACCGGAGCTGGCCCCTTGGGGTTGGTGATCGCTTCGCGGCGGACATCATGGGTCTCGGCATGGCGGGCAGCCGGACCCCCCCGATCCGCGTACGGCTGGCGCCGGTCGCCCGCGCTGTGATCGTCAGACATCGTGACCTCCTCGTCGTTCGTCGTCGCATTCATCGTGTCAGGCAGCGAAACGAGCAAGACGGGTGCCACACCGTCGACCGTGGGCCGTCGTGGTCCGGAACGCCGTGCCGCGACGGCCGGCAGTCCCGTTGGAAACCTGCCTACTGTTCGACTTTGAGCCAGACCTGCATCGGGCCCGCTTCGCGATTGGCCCAGACATGGTAGGGGATGGCGGTAAGCCGCACCGGGTTTCCCCCGTCTTCTGCCGCCGGCCGGGTGCGATAGAGCTGACCATCCCACGACGACCCATCAATGGGAACCATCGCGTCGAGGGAGAGGGCGGCGACCCCACCGAGCAACTCAGGACGGAAGGTCGCATCGATGTCGCCGGTGCTTGGGATGGAGACCTGGCGGAGATCGATCTCCGGGTTGTCGACACCCTCGAGACAGTAGAGCAGGGGTCCGCGCATGAGGGCGACACGACCCGCGTTGTGCTCGACGAGGGGATTGCACTCGACCCGGCGTGCCGGCATCGGCAGCCGGAGCCGCACGGTGTCGCCGGGAGACCAGGTGCGTCGTATCTCAGCGTAGCTCCCTGGTGAGGGCGAGAGATCGGCCGGAGCGCCGTTCACCTCAATGGTTGCCCCGTGCTCGCACCAGGCGGGGATGCGAAGATGCAGCGCGATCTCGCCCCCCGCCTCAACCGCGGTCTCGGTATCCCCGTCCCATGGGTAGCGCGTGGTCTGGCGCAGCCCCAGTGACCGGCCGTCGGGCATGGTGAGCCGAGCCGTTCCCTCGGCATAGAGATGAACCCAGACCCCGTCGTCACCGACGCTATACATGTAGCCAGCCAGCGAGGGAAGCAACCGGGCCAGGTTCGGTGGACAGCAGGCGGTTCCGAACCACGCCTGGCGCCGGTGCCCGCCATCGTCGGCAAGTGGGTTCTGGTAGAAGTACGACTGACCATCGAGCGACAGACCCGACAGGACGCCGTTATAGAGCGCCTGCTCCATCACGTCCGCGTAGCGCGCGTCACCCCCGGCAAGAAGCATCCGCCAGTTCCACATCACGCTGGCGATGGCGGCGCAGGTCTCGGTGTAGGCGCGGGCGTTGGGTAGCTCGAAGTCCTCGCCAAAGGCTTCGCCATCGTAGCGGACGCCGAGCCCGCCACTGAGATGCATTTTCCGGGTCGTCATGTTCTGCCAGAGACGGTCGAGCGCATCGCCGAGGGCGGGCTCACCCGTTTCCAGCCAGAGATCGGCCGCGCCGGTGTTGAAGTAGATGGCCCGCACGGCGTGACCGACCACCTCGTCCATCTCCCGGATCGGTTGGTGATCCTGGTGATACTCCGGGCCGTGACGGTGATAGGGGTTGCCGAAGTGCTGGTGGCCGCGGATGTCGACGAAGTAGGCCGCCTGGTCGAGGTAGCGATGCTCGCCTGTCTCCCGGAACAGCTCGACGAAGGCCATCTCGACCTCGGGATGACCGTCCGACCACGTGCGCTTGCCCTCATCCTCGCGGCCGAACATGGCGCAGATGTGGTCGGCGAAACGGGTGGCGACATCGAGGAGCCGGGTCGATCCGGTGGCGCGGTGATGAGCGACGGCGGCCTGAAAGAGATGCCCGGCGCAATAGAGCTCGTGGAGGTCGAGATCGGTCCAGCGCTCGCCGGCCCGATCCCTGGAGAAGTAGCTATTGAGGTAGCCATCGGGCCGTTGCGCCGCTTCGATATCGCCAATGACCTCGTCGACCATCCCCGCGATCTCGGCGTCCGGCTCGCTCGCCAGCGTCCAGGCGGCCCCTTCCAGCCACTTGTAGACATCGGAATCGTTGAAGTAGCGACCCTCGAAGCCACGGTCGTGCTTGCCGGCCGCCCAGCGCAGGTTCTCGAGCCGGCCCGTTTCTGCCAGGAGGCGGTACTGCGATGGAATCGTCACCTTCCGGTTGGTGCGAATCCGCGGCGCCCAGAAGGCGTCGTCAATTGTGACCGCCGCCACCGAGACGGGGCGCTGCCGGGCATGCGGGCTGGACGAGGTGTCGACTACCGGGGTCAATCTCCCGACATCGGTCATGGTCAGTGGTTCCCTTCTCAGGTCGTCTGGTCGTGCCAATAGTGGTTAAGGGACATCGCGGCGGCAGCTCGATGCTGACCGTCATTCCTCGATGAAATTGCGCCGATCGACTCATTTGACGGCGCCACTGGAGAGCCCGCTCACGTAGTAGCGCTGCAGAAAGATAAAGAGCAACAGGCACGGCAGCATCGAGACGGTCACACTCGCCTGCAACCCTCCCCAATTGGTGCCGCCGAAGAGCCCGGGGTTGGTCCGGGCCGTGGCCAGAAGAAGCGGCAGCGTGAACTTGTCGCTGTCGGTCAGATAGATTAAGGCGGCGAAGAGCTCATTCCACGAGCTGAAGAAGGCAAAGAGCGCGATCGTTACGATCCCGGGCATGACCAGCGGGATCATCAGCTGAAAGAGCATCCGTAAGGTGGAACAGCCATCGAGCAGGGCCGCTTCCTCGATGTCCTTGGGGATGCTCGCAAAGGCGTTGCGCATCACGAAGATGCCGAACGGCAGCTGGGCGGTGATATAGACCATCGCCAGACCGAGCAGCGAATTGTTGAGATGCAGCGTTCGCAGGACCAGGAAGAGCGGGATCATGATCGACTGGAAGGGAATCATCAGTGGCGCCAGGACGAGCACGAAGAGCAGGTTCTTGACGGGGAACGCGAAGCGGGCGAAGCCGTAGCCAGCCAGCGTGCTGAGGACGATCGTCCCAACGAGGGTGTATCCGACGGTGATCACGCTGTTGGAGATATAGCGAAAGATCCCGCTCCCAACATGGTTGAGTCCGATGTAGTTCTTGAGGGTGAGTGCGCGGGGGAGCCAGGATGGAGGGGTGGCGACGATCTCGGCGGCAGGTTTGAGCGAGGTCACCATCGCCCAGATGAGGGGAAAGAGAAAACTGGCCGCGAGGATCGCCCCCACGAGGTAAAAGGCGCCCGCGCCGAGCAGTTTCGAGCGGTTATGCCCAGACGATGGCTCTGCTGCCGCTGGAATCGTGGCCATGACGTCGAAACCTCCGCTGCGCCGCGTTCTCCTCAGTACTGAGTGGAGTCGCGCAGGAGAAAGAGCTGAACGCCGCTGAGCAGGATCAGCAGCACCATCAAGGCGATGGAGATCGTCGTCGCGTAACCGACATCGAAGGCGCTGAACGCCTGGCTGGTAATCAGCTGAACCAGACTGGTCGTCTGATTGCGAGGACCCCCGCGCGTCAGGATGTAGAACTGGTCGAAGGCGAGGTAGGAGCCGGTGATGGAGAGCACCAGCGCCAGGGCGAAGGTTCGCTTGAGCAGCGGCAGCGTGATCGAGCGCAGGCGTTGCAGTCGTCCGGCGCCATCGACCATCGCCGCCTGATAAAGGTCCTCCGGGATCGCCTGCATCCCGATCAGCAGCAGCAGCATCGTGCCGCCGGCGGTCTTCCAGACCACGAGCGCCAGGATCAAGATCATGGCGGTCTCGTACTTCGACAGCCAGAGGAGCGATCCATCGACGATGCCGAGGCGCCGGAGCGACGTGTTGATAATGCCGAACTGGTCGTTCGACATGAAGTACCAGAGCAAACAGGCGGCGCCGAAGCCGACGACCGACGGTAGAAAATAGACGGTCCGGAAGAACCCCACCCCCCGCACATCCTGGTTCACGAGCAGCGCGAGGGCGAAGCCGAGCAGAAAGATCAGCGGTGTCACCAGCAGGGCATAGCGGGTCGTGAACCAGAAGCTGCGCCAGAATTTCTCGTCGGCGAACATGGTGCGGTAGTTCTCGACCCCGATGTAGTGCTGCGCGCCGAAGAGCGGCCAGTCATGGAGCGAGACCCACCCGGCCATGACCAGCGGGACAAAGAAGAAGATCGTGACAAATACGAACGCCGGCGTGACGAAAAGCAGCCCGGCGATGTTGCGCCGCGTCCGCGCCATACCCCGCCGTCGCTCGGAAAAGCGTGTCGTGCTGGTGATGGCAACCGCCACCCGCTCTCTCCTGACGACTGGCGGCTGGCGCGGTCATTCAACTGCGCCAGCCGCCCCGTGAGCGCCTCGATCGAGTGTTACTGCGCGATGATCTCGGTAAATTGCGCCTGCGCTTCGGCGATCGCGTCGTCGATCTCGCCATCGAAGATCGCCCGCTGGAGCATCGCCAGCCACGGCGCCGCACTGTCATTGAAGAGCTGGTTCGCCTTCTGGGCGTAGACGGTTCGCCCCTCATACATCGTCTTGGCGACGGTGATGTAGCGGGGGTCTTGCTGGCTGTACTTGTTGTCGACAAGGTCGATGCGAAGCGGCAGGCCGTTGTTCTTCGCCAGTTGCTCGATCTGGGTATCATCGGAGAGGTACCAGGTGATGAACTCGAATGCTTCCTCGACCCGCTTCGAGCCCGCGGGGATGGCGATGGTGTCGCCGCCGGCGAATGACGACTGCCCGCCCTCCTTACCGGGGAGCGGCGTGACCCCGAAGTCGATGTCGGGATAGTCCTGCTTCAGTGCGGCGATCGCGAACGAGCCAGTCCCGACCATCCCGATCATTCCCGACGTAAACGTATTGAGAAAATCGGTGCCGGTGTCGACCTGGGCGCTCTCCGGGACGTTGCCGTCGGTCCAGAGCCCGTGGACGAACTCTAGCAACGCTTTGACGTTGGGATCGGTCAGCGTGGCCACGGTCCCGTCTTCATTGAGGACATCGCCGCCACTTGCCCAGATGCAGGGGAGCATCGTGAAGGCGTTGCACCCGCCGCAGGATCCGGAGAAGTAGAAGCCGCGCTTATCGCCGCCGAGCGCGGTGATCTTGCTCGCGGCGTCAGCGATCTCGGCCCAGGTGGTCGGCGGCTTCGCGGGGTCGAGCCCGGCCTCGGTGAAGAGGTTCTTGCTGTAGAGCAGGAAGGAGCCGTCGGCGTTGAACGGCAGGGAGTAGATCTTGTCCTGGTAGGTGCCGAGCCGCATGTGCGGTGGGCTCAGCTGCTCGAAGAAGGGCAGCGCCTTCGACTGCTCGGTGATGTCGGTCATCTGTCCAGCGGCCGAGAACGCCGGCATGTAGACCAGATCGACCGCGACGAGATCCGGCGCGTCATTGCCCGCCACCGCGGCCGCGAATTTCTGGACAAACTGATCGGCTGGGATGAACGTCGCCTCGATCTGGTTGTCATGCGAGGCGTTCCAGGCGGCGACGAGTGGCTCAACCAGTACCTGACCGGAATCGCGCGACCAGAAGCTGATCTTGGCCCCCTGGGCCCCGCGGCGGGCAGGCGCCGCTGTCGCCGCGCTAGACCAGTGAAGACCGCCAGTGGCGGCCAGACCCGCGGTTGCCGCGCCGAATCGCAGCGCGCTCCGTCGCGAAAACTGACCCGATCTGCGCTCGTTCATCGCCGACCTCCTCTGGTACATGTTGTGTCACCGAACGGTCGAGGACCCCAGAAACCCGTGTTGCGGCCGGTGGCAGGCGTCGATGGCCGCGTTCGGTCGCCGCGGGGGACGTGCGGCCCGCGACGGCGGCGCCCGGCGGTATTCGCCCGGATACCGTCGCGCCGCCCTGCCCCGACCGGCAGGACCCCAGCGAAGGTCAACCGTGAGCAACGTTTGATGCGCCACGACCACGGGGCGCCTCCTGCCGGCCGCGCCGACCCAATATGCTGCACCCACGAGCGATCAGGCGTGCAGACTGCTGTCGTCATCGACCAGCGGGCGACGCTCAAGGGATTGACGGCCGTGCCCGTCGGCCGAATACTACACAGCGGAAAATGCTTTTCCGTCGACGGCTCGATGCTATAATTGCGCTGCCGCCCTGTCAAGCGGCACCACCGAGACAGCTCGATCGCGAGTCGTCACGCAGGGCCGCCGGCGATGTTGAGCGATCGGCACGGTGGGCGACCCCGCCGGCCAGTTGAACGGCCTCGCGCACTGATCCGGGCATTGCCATCGTCAGAGGCTGGGGAGCGGGATGACCTGCAGGGTCGAATGGCGCGATCAACCAAGGGCACATTCCGATCGAGGGTTTCGGGCATGCGTCCGCCCCACGCTCGCTGCCGGATGGGGCTGCTGCCGACCGGGGCGTCAACACGACGCCGGTCCCGGGAACTGAACCGATGGAGGGCAACACCGGCGACACCCGTCCGGGTCGATCGACGCGCCCGACAATCTACGATGTTGCCCGCGCGGCGGGGGTCACGATCGGCACCGTCTCAAAGGCGCTGAATAATCGCGGCCAGCTCCGCCTCGAGACGCGTGAGCGGGTGCTCGCCGAGGCAGCGCGGCTGGAGTTTCGACCCAACGACCTCATCAAGAGCTTGCTGCGGGGGCGAACCTATACCGTTGGACTGCTGACCACGGATTACTTCGGCCGGTTCACCATGCCGTTGCTTGCGGGGATCGAGGACGCTCTGGGAGCGGCGGAGATCCTCGTCTTTCTCTGCAACATCCGCGACGACCCGGATCGCGAGCGGAAAGTCATCGCGTCGCTGCTGGCGAAGCAGGTCGATGGCATCATCGTCACCGGCCGCCGTACCGATCCGCGACCGGCGGTCGACATCGGACGATCCACGGTGCCACTGGTCTATGCCAATACCCGGGTGCCCGATGGCGGCGCTCTCTGCCTTCTCCCGGACGATGCCGGTGGCGCCCGCATGGCGGTTGGCCATCTGCTCGATACCGGACGTCGTCGGGTCGTGTTGATCACCGGTCCCGCCCACTGGGATGCGGTCGCCCAGCGCCGCCAGGGAATGACGATCGCGTTTCACGAACGTGGCCTCGATCTGGCCGAGGACCAGGTCTGGTGCGGGCCGTGGTCGGAAGGGTGGGGTTACGAGGCCGTTGACCAGGCACTGGCTCGGGAGCCCGCCGTCGATGCGATATTCTGCGGCAGCGACTTGATTGCCCGTGGTGTCATCGATCGACTGCGCGAGCGAGGGCGCCGCATCCCCGAGGAGATCGCGATCGTCGGGTTCGATAACTGGGAGATCATCGCTGAAGCGACCCGACCGCCCTTGACCACCGTCGATCTCAACCTGCACGATCTCGGCCGGGAGGCCGCGCACCGGCTGCTGGCGATGGTGAGCGGCGAACGGCAGACGGGCACGGTGCGCCTGCCGTGTAGCCTTATCGTCCGCGCATCGACGGGATCCACCCCACGACGGTGACGACCGGATCTTTCATTCTACGGAGGATCGCCATGGCGGTGACGACACTCGACGATCTCGATCGACAGCTCGCCACGCCAACCTTCGTGGCCGATCCCTACCCGACCTACCACCGCCTCCGCGAGGAGGACCCGGTGCACTGGAGTGAGACGGTCGGCGCCTGGCTGCTGACGCGATATGACGATGTATCGACCACCCTGCGTGATCCCCGCCACTTCTCCAGCAGCGGGCGCTTTTCGGCGGTGCTGGAAAGGCTCAGTCGGGAGGAGCGGACGGCGGTTCGGCCGTTAGAAGACCATTTCACCGTCGGGTTGCTCGGCTCTGACCCACCCGACCATACCCGCCTGCGGGGTCTGATCAACCGGGCGTTCACGCCGCGCGTCGTCGAGGGGCTGCGGCCGCGGGTCCAGCAGATCGTCGACGGGCTCCTCGATGCCGCCGCGCGCCGCGGGGGGATGGACTTGGTCCGCGACTTCGCCTATCCCCTCCCTGCCACCGTGATCGCGGAGCTGCTCGGTGCGCCGCCCGACGCGCAGGATGATTTCAAGGACTGGTCAGACGGCATCCTCGCCTTTCAAGGAATCGGCCGGGCCACGCCCGAGTTGCTCGCTCGCTCCCAGCGCGACCTCCTCGCGATGCGCGCCTTTCTGACCGATCTGCTCGCCGAGCGGCGGGTAACACCGCGAGAGGATCTCCTGAGCCGCCTCGTCGCGGCGGAGACCGAAGGACAGAAGCTGTCCGTGGCCGAGCTGCTGACGACCTGCGTCACGCTCCTGACGGCGGGGCATGAGACGACGACGAACCTGATCGCGAACGGGCTGCTCACGTTGCTCCGTCATCCCGAGCAATGTCAGCGGCTGCGCGACGAGCCTGAGTTGATGGCGACCGCCGTCGAGGAGATGCTGCGGTTCGAGAGTCCCTTGCAGCGCAACCCGCGGCGGGTTGGCGCCGATATCGAGCTGCGCGGCAAGCGCCTGCGTCAGGGGGATTTACTGTTTCAGGTGCTGGGCGCCGCGAACCACGATCCCGAGCAGTTCCCCGACCCCGACCGGTTCGACATCACCCGCCAGCCCAATCGTCACGTCGCCTTCGGCTACGGTATTCACTTTTGCCTCGGCGCCCCGCTCGCCCGCCTGGAAGCGTCGATTGCGATCGGGACACTGTTGCGGCGTTTTCCCGAGATTCAGCTGGGGAGCGAGACGGGGAGCTGGCAGCAGCATGGGCTGCTCAGGACCCTCACATCATTGCCGGTCGCTGTCGCCTAGAGCGTCAAACGTGACGCGCAAGGGGCACCCGCTTGAGCGTGATGCGGGCGTGGCCGGTCCCGACGCGTCGGTCTCCCGAATCCCTGTCGCATGGCCGCGCCTCAGCCACGCCCCAGTGGACGTTGCTGCAACCGGCGTCGACTCAACCGGCAGCCTGGATTCGCAGGATGCGCGCTTGACGCACGTCGAGCCAGTACCCGCCTCTGACCCGTGAGACACAGATCAGCGCGGCGTCGCACTGCGAACAGCGGAGGATGATCCCCATGCCGGGGTCGTACGCGACCAGGCTTCCCACCGGCGCATCCGCCCCGCACAAACCGCAGACCGCATCGGCGGTCGTCATCTCGCGACCGAAGATCTCCGCGAGCGGACCAGCCGCGGCGTTTCCATCCAGGCGCAGGTCGTCGCCGTCCATTGTCACCCTCCTGTGGGGCCGAATCGCTCCGTCTTGACACGCGCCGCCTCGTGACCGAGCTCGACTAGCGTGGAGGCGACCGACTCGACCAGCCGCGTCGGCCCGCACACGTAGACAAGCGGACGGTCGGCGGGCGACCAAACAATCTCCGCCAGCATCGCCTCGTCGATCCGACGCCGGTACCCCGTCCAATCGGGCGGCTGGACGCGGGTCAGCGTATGAAACAGCTGAAGGGTCGGGCTGGCAGCGGCCAGGCGCACCAGCTCCTCATGGTAGGTAATTTCTTCAAGGGAGCGAGAGGAATAGAGCAGCCGGGTCGGGACGTCACTGTTGGCCAAAGCGCGCAGCCGAATCATCGCCATCAGCGGCACCACACCCGAGCCGCCGGCGACAAGAAGCAGCGGTCCACCCTGCTCGATATCCCACGTGAAGTACCCGCCAATCGGTCCACGGACCTCGATCTTGTCGCCCACCCGCAGTTCATCGGTGAGATACGGCGAGACCTCACCGTCGTCGAGGTGCTCGACGGTGAGCTCGACGCGGTCGCCGTTCGGCGCAGATGCGATCGAGTAGCTGCGCTGCGCTCGATACCCACCAGGGGCGGTCAGGCGAATGTCGACGTGCTGGCCCGCCAGGTGTCCGCCCCACCCGGGCACGGACAGGACGAGTGTTTTTGTCTGCCGCGTCTCGACGATGGTCTCAACGACATCGGCGAGGACCCAGGCTAATCGCCTTGGTACCGTTGTTCTTGCCATGGATCACCATAGTTGTGATAGCCGAGTCCTTCCCAGAACCCTGGCTGATCGTCGCTCACGAGCTCCAGGTGGCGGACCCACTTCGCGCTCTTCCAGAAGTAGAGATGCGGCACTAGCAGTCGCGCCGGTCCGCCATGTTCAGCCGCGAGCGTTTCGCCATCGTAGCCATAGACGATCCAGGCCTTGCCGTCGGTCACATCGTCGATTGGGAGGTTGGTGGTGTAGCCGCCGTCGCAGTGGGCAATCAGGTAGCTGGCATCGATGTCGATGCCGTCGAGCAGGGTGTCGAGCGAGACCCCCTCCCACTGCGTGCCGAACTTCGACCACTTGGTGACGCAGTGAATGTCGACGGTGAAGGTTTCCCGCGGCAGCGCCGTGAACTCCGCCCAGGTCCACTGGCGAGGTGTATCGATCTCACCGGTCAGGCGGAGGTCCCATTGGTTGAGGTCGGTCCGCGGGGTCGGCCCTGCCGAGAGGACCGGAAAGTCCTCGGTCGCGTACTGGCCGGGTGGCAGGCGACCCTCAAGCTCCGGGTTGCGACGGCGACCACGAAAGCCGCGTGAGATGAATCCTTCAGTCATGGCAAGAACCTCCCGGTCTCTCCGTACGTTGAACGGCCGGCAGTCACCTCATGGATGGCGCTCCTGGCGAGGTGGCTTCGCTGGACCATCGTGTTCGAGACACTCACGGCGCAATTCGGTCGGGAGGAAGCGTGATTGCGTCGCGGCGTCTCTCGGCCGACTGGACGGCCTCAATCGCGGCTCGGGAAGCCCTGTCCGGGTGTAGGCGCCGCAGGTCGTGGGCTGCTAGCGTGAAGATGGTGGTGGCAGTCGAGCTTTTGGGAGTGGAGCCGCGGCTCGGGGCGAGTGAATTGCGCAGCGGGGCAAGGAACTGGACATGGGAGATGGCTCCTCAGGCATGGCGAGCGCGGTGCAAGCCGGGGCACGGCGCCGTTCCTATTCCATTGTCCCGATAATCATCTGGGCGTTACAGTCATTCCCCCCGTCCGTTTTGATCTCACGGACCCGCATATGGGACTTGTACTACACATTGACTATGGAAACGTGAACGAAACCAATCCCGCGGCCTCCTGACCGTCGCGCGATTGGGGTCAGCCGCCGCTCTGCTCCTCTCAGAGACGACAGGGTGCACGACGACCCGGCGGCGGGCGCCAGAGCGCGCGGCTTGCTAGGATGCCGTCCCCAAGTCGCGGCGGGGCTGACCGTGCGGCGGCTGTTCTGACAAGGAGGAATTGCAACGTGCCGTCCGATGTGATGCATCCCCGGCCCCAGCTCACCCGCGAGCGTTGGACCGACCTTTGTGGCCCGTGGGGCTTCGCGTCCGATGACAGCGACACCGGCGTTCGCGACGGTTGGGTCACCAGTCCCGAGCCGTTCAACCGCACCATCATCGTGCCCTTCCCGCCGGAGTCACGGGCAAGTGGCATCGGCGAGCCGGGGTTCCACCCGGTGGTCTGGTACCGTCGCACGTTTCGGGTAGCGCCTGAGAACCGCACCGGCCGGTGGCTGCTCCATTTCGGCGCCGTCGACTACCGGGCTACCGTCTGGGTGAATGGCAGTCAGGTCGCCGAGCATGAAGGGGGGCACACACCCTTCTCGGCCAACATCACACCGGTCCTACGGGAGGGTGATAGCGATCAGGTCGTCGTTGTCCGGGCGGAAGATCATCCAGAAGACCTGACCCAGCCACGGGGAAAGCAGGACTGGCAGCCAGCGCCGCACAAAATCTGGTATCACCGTACGACCGGTATCTGGCAACCGGTCTGGCTTGAGCCGGTCCCAGCGGTCTCCATCACCGATCTGCGCTGGACCCCCGACCTCGATCGAGGGCTTCTCGGGATGCGCATCCGGCTCGACCGGCCGGCCGGCGGGCCGCTCCATCTGAGGATTCACCTGTCGCTACGTGGTCAGACCCTGGCGGATGATACCTGCCGCATCGAGGGGATCGACTTTCGCCGTGAGATCGGGCTCGAGTCGGCGACGCTGGAGATGGGACAGGCGCAGCTGCTCTGGTCGCCGCGCCGGCCAAACCTCGTTGATGCCGAGCTGACGCTCCTGGATGGTGAACAGGTCGTGGACAGGGTTCGGAGTTACGCCGGGTTGCGCTCGTGCGGGGTGGCGGACGGCCGCTTCCTTTTGAACGGTCGACCCTTCTTTCCCCGCCTCGTGCTGGCCCAGAACTACTGGCCGGAGTCGCATCTGGCGGCGCCTAATGCCGGGGCGTTACGGCGTGAGGTCGAGCTGGTCAAGGAGCTCGGCTTCAACGGTGTTCGCATCCACCAGAAGGTTGAGGATCCGCGGTTTCTTGCCTGGTGCGACCGGCTGGGGGTGCTGGTCTGGGGCGAGATGGCGAACGCCTATGTCTTCTCACCAGAGGCGGTCGAGCGCCTGACCCGGGAGTGGCTCTCGGTGCTCCGTCGCGATCATAGCCACCCCTGCATCGTGACCTGGATGCCGGTCAACGAGAGTTGGGGTGTGCCGGCACTGGCGCGTGATCCAGCCCAGCAGGCGTTCGTTCGCGGCCTCTATGGCCTGACCAAGGCACTCGACCAGACCCGCCCGGTGATTGGAAACGACGGCTGGGAGCACGTCGCGAGCGACATCTGGGGCATTCATGACTACACCCGTGACGGCGCGACGATCTGCGCCCGCTACGGTTCAGCTGAGGCGGTCGAGCGCACGTTGCGGGAGGTCCAGCCCCATTCACGCTCCCTGACACTTCCTCCCCGGTCATCGGGCGAGCCGGTGATGATCACCGAGTTTGGCGGGGTCTCACTGGCGCCGCGGCCTGGCGAGCAATGGCATGGTTACGGGACGGTGGACGACACCGACGCGTTTCTGGCGACATATAAAGATCTGATCGGGGCGGTCCTCGACTGTCCGACCGTCGCCGGTTTTTGCTACACGCAGCTGACTGATACCGAGCAGGAAACGAACGGGCTCCTGACCGAGGACCGCGTTCCGAAGGTCGACCAGGCGGCCATCTGCGCCATCAACGAGCGACCATCGCAGTCGATCCCATCCGATATCGTCGCTGCTGCCCAGCGCGCCGCCGAGATCACGACCTTTCAGGGCACCGGTGGCTAGTTGAGATCCACATTGACGGTTTCAGCAGAGAGGGAGCCTCCCACGGCCGAAGCTGGTCGTTGATTCACGGCGTCGATCGTTCTCGCAGGAACGGACCTGCAAAGAGGCGAGCGACGCTATCACTACAGTCAAGATGGATTCTGCTGGTAGCGCGCCTCCAGGTGATGAGACGTTTGCCTTCGCCATCATGCCTGCCGCGACCGGCCGCGGTGCTGGGTGCGCCGTCAGATAGTGCGTGTCGATCCCCCTCTGGACCTAATCCGGGTGGAGCGCAGTCACGAACGCCGAGAGTGATACCGTTGTTCTTACGCATCTCGCCCTCACTCCTCGCGAGAATCGGCCCACGAAAGCCCGCCTGCTGACTCGATGGGCCGCGATCGGCGGCACCGCCTGGTGGAGGCAACCACGATCGGCCGCGTGACGTGGTGCGGCTCACCAGCGGTCGAGTGTTGATGTTCGACGCCGGAGACGCCTTCTCGTCTGACAGGCCCGGCATTGCAGTCCCGGCCTATTCATATCTCAGAGGACGTCATCAATAGACCCCGATTGTTCTGCACTCTGTAAGACGTCAGTGCGATGCTCAATGCTGTTGGCAGGAGGGACGCTGTCGAATGGTCGCACTCACCCGTCCCGCGACATCATCTGACGAAAGGGTCACTCCATGACACCGAGATTCTCATCGACCGTTGATCGCCGTCGATTGCTTCAACAGGGCGCTCTCCTTACCGGAGGACTGGTCATGGCCGGTATGCGTCCAGGTCGTGCGTTGGCACACGGCCGCGCCACGACACCGGCCGTCAGGCGACCGAGCGGATCACTCTTCGCGCCGGGTGAAGGCTCGGTGTTCGTCGGCACCAACCACAACAACACGTCGAACCCCAGTGAGCCAGCGAATCAGATCACGATGTACCGGCGGGCGGTTGATGGGCAGCTGGAGCTGGTTGACTCGTTCGCGACCGGGGGGCAGGGGTCCGGCCCTGGCCAGCGGTTTGCCGGCGACGGTTTGGGCGCCGGCAACTCGGTCCGACTGAGCACTGACAACCGGTGGCTCTTTGTCACGAACGCCGGGAGTGATACCGTCTCCGTGTTCAAGGTCGGCAAAGACGGACTTGAGCTTGTCGACGTCGCCCCAACTGGAGACGGCTCACACGACCATCGTTTTCCGAACAGTGTCACTCAGTATGAGGATATGGTGTATGTCCTGAATTCGGCCGATGACGGCAGCATTACGGGCTTCACCCTTTCAGATGCGGGCCAGCTTACGGCGATGTCCGACTCTACGCGCTCGCTCGATGCCAATCAGCGGCGCTTTGCCCCTGATGCACTTCTCAATCCGGCGCAGGTCGCTTTTACACCGGACGGGTCTCAACTGGTGGTGACGATCAAGGACGGTCCCGCTGTCGGTATTGTCGGGGGTGTCACGCCGACGGGCCGCGGTCGGGTCTTAGTCTGGAACATGGATGACAGTGGGCGGCCAGCTGACGATTTCGTACAAACCGACCTCGAGAACCGCGGACCGTTCGGGTTCTCCTTTGACAGGAATGGCCATCTGCTGATTGCTGAGTTCCTCGGTGGAGGCATCGAGGAAATCGAGGGAGAGAAGGAACCGACCGCGGCCGCTGGCTCGTACACGATCAACAAGGATGGGACGCTGACGCCGATCACACCGGGCGTGCCCGATCACCAAGTCGATACCTGTTGGCTGGTGAACAACGGACGCTATGCGTATGGCGCGAACTACACCTCAGGGACGATCTCCAGCTACAGCATTAGCGATGACGGGAGCCTGGTTCTGCTGGAGAGCGCCGCCGGTGAAGCCGAGGATCCTGGGAACGAGCAAGGGGCAACGCCGCTTGACGCCAGGGTCAGCCAGGATGACCAGTTCCTCTACGTCGTGCTTTCGGGAGCCGGAAAGGTGGCCGGCTGGCACATCGAGGATGATGGCACGCTCACGAAGCTCGGTGAGTTTGAGGGCCTGCCTCAGGCCATCGATGGCGACCAGGCGTCCTCCGACTTCAGCGACCTCGGCAGCCCAGCCGGCATCGACGTCATCTAATCCTCGCTCGCTGGTGGGCCATATGCACGGCGCTGACCAGCGTGATCAACCGGTCCGACGAAGCACACGATGCTGAATGGGACCACGACCATCATCGGTGTCCCCGAGGGGCGCGCCGCTCCGTACCATACAGAGCGGTAGCGTCCCTCGGGTGCGCCTGGTGAATGCCGAACTCCTGACGGTGTCTGACCCCCTCTCCCCCACTCCCTCCTACCAGCAGGACATTGAGGCGAGGAAGAGCTCGCGCAGCTCGCCCTCGCCCGCTGGCCGCGGTGCGAGTTTCGTCACCCGGTGCTGCGGAAGGGTCCCCGCGACCAGGGCATCGACGTCACCCGGCACGAAGCCGACAGCGGCCAGCCCGTTCGGGATGCCGATCCGGCGCATCAGGTCAACCACGGCGCCTGCCAGAAGATTCCCCGCGTCCTCCAGAGCCGCTCCCCTGGTGTCGACGCCCATGAGCCGGGCCGCCTCGAGGTGCCGCGCGGGGTCGCTCGGGGCCGTGAAGCGGACGACCGCCGGCGTGTGCAGGATCACCGACATGCCGTGCGGGACGATCGGCTTGCCCGCCGGATATCCGGCAGGAACGTAGTCTCGGACCATCCCTGAGACCGGGTAGGACATGCCGTGCGGCAGGTGGACCCCGGCGTTGCCGAAGCCGACGCCGGCGAAGGTCGCGGCGAGCATCATGTCGGCTCGCGCCTCGTCATCCCCTGGGTTATTGACGGCGCGAATCAGGTTCTGCGCAACCAGCTCAATTGCCTGTGTCGCCCAGACATCACTGATCGGGTTGGAGCCCTGGTACGTGGGGCGCAGAAGCGGCGATTCGGGCGCGGCGCGGCGCACGTAGGGGAGCGCGGTGTATGACTCCAGCGCATGACTCAGCACATCGAGTCCCGAGCAGGCGGCGACCATTGGCGGCAACGTCCGGGTGTTGTCCGGGTCGACGATGCCGAGAGCGGGGCGCAGGGCGCGGTGGGCGATACCGGTCTTGGCGTGCATCGCCAGAAGGTCGAAGATGGCGACCCCCGTCGTCTCGCTGCCCGTCCCGGCGGTGGTTGGCACCGCGATCAGGGGACGCAGGGGACCGGGGACCGGACATCCTTCGCCAATCGGCGGATTGACATAGGTGAGGAGGTCCGCTGGATAGGTCGCGTAGAGATTCGCGGCCTTGGCGGTGTCGATGACTGAGCCACCGCCGACCGCGACAAAGCCGTCGATGTTTCCCGCGGTCGCCGCATCGATCGCCTCGGCGAACGAGATATCTGTCGGCTCGACCTTTACCCGGTCGAAAAGCTCGGTCTCGATCCCGGCGGTGGTCAGTGCCCGGCAGACCGTGTCGACCGGCTCGCTCGTCGCAAGGCCGGGATCCGTGACCACGAGGACGCGCCGTGCTCCAAGGCGGGTCATGTCCGAGCCAATCTCCCGCGTCGAACCTGGGCCGAACTTGATCGACGAGCTGTCCATCGTGAAGATCGTCTCAGGGGTCATCTCGTTGGCTCCTCAAGCTTGGCGGCCCGGCGATCCGCTCACGGTGACGGCGTGTCGCATCTTCGCAGGGTGAACGGACCGGCGGGAAGAGCGTGATGGCTCCACGGTACATCGGCCGGCGGTGCCGGGGCCATCGACAAGCTGAGCGTCGAGCCTCACGTTGTTGCGATAATCTGGATCAGTCGCGGAAAATGTCGCAACTGACACGGTCGCCTGTCTCGAAAGCAGGAGGCTGACCTTGGACGATGTCGCAGACACCGGTCGCCGGCTGTCGCCGCTGCGCGCGCATCTCCTTGGCACGACGCGCATCGCGGTCGGCGACCGGGTGATCCCGGACGGCGCCTGGCCGCGTCGCACGGCCCGTTCCTTGCTCCTGCTCCTCCTCGTGACGCCCGGCCACCGCCTCCCTCGCGACCGGGTGCTTGACCTGCTCTGGCCCGAGGCATCCCCTGACAGCGCGCTCAATGCCTTCTACCTGGCGCTCAGTGCCCTGCGTCGGGTGCTGGAGCCGGGTCTGACGACCGGTCGCGACTCTGCCTACGTCGAGGTCGGTGCCGATCAGGTCCGGCTGCGCGATCAACCCGCGCCGTGGGTCGACGCCGACGCCTTTGAGACGGGTTTAGCCCGTGCCCGGGCGTCGCTCGAACCCGATCGTGCCGCGGCATTTGCGACGGCAGTGGAGCTCTATGGCGGTTCGTTGCTCCCCGATGAACCGTACTCCGACTGGCCCGTGCCCCGTCGGGAGCGGCTCCACGACGCCTGGAGGCTCGGGGTGCTGGAGTGGGCAGAGCTCGAGCTCGCCGCGGGCCGGCCGTTGACCCCGGTCACGGCGTTGGAGCGATTGCTAGACGCCGAGCCAGCCGACGAACCGGCGATCCGGTCGGTGATGACGGCGCTGGCCGCGGGTGGGCAGCGTGATGAGGCCTTGCGACGCTACCAGCGGGGGGCAGAGGCAATCCGAGCGGGGTTCGACACGGAGCCAGGCGAGGAGACACGAGCGCTCGCCGCCGCGATCACATGGGCGTTGCCGTCTAGATCGATGCCTCGCGTGGCAGTGCCTACCACTCGGGTCGACAATCTCCCCGCGCCACCGAACCCACTTGTCGGACGCATGCGGGAGCTAGAGACGCTGTCCGACCTGCTGCTTGAACCGGGTGTGCGGCTGGTGACGGTCAGTGGTGCTGGCGGCATTGGTAAGACCCGCCTTGCCATCGAGACGGCCCGTCAGGTTACTCCCGATTTCGAAGCTGGCGTCTGCTTCGTTCCGCTTGCCAGCGTGGCGGAGCCGCGCTTTTTGGTTCCCGCGATCGCCAGGGCGCTGAGTGTCACGGAGTCGACCGACACACCAATCCTCCATCTGTTACCCAACTAGAGACCGTCTCCCCGATCGTGCTCCGTCTCACCGCCGACGACCGGCCGGCGCTGGCGGCGGACTGAGGTGGGGATGATAGCCGACTGCCGGGTGAGGCAGGGCAAAAACGGCATGAATAAGCATGAATTGGCAGGAATGGGGTCACCAAAAGGGGGGGCGCCCCCGTGGATGGACGAAGCACGAAACGATTAGGAAGCGGGCACGAGCACACGAGCCGCACGAAGCGGGCTGCGAGGTGAGGACGAAGGAGGGCGACATGGACACGCAGCGACTGGCCTGGACAACGGGGTACGCGGGACGGCGGGTGACGGATCTCAGTCGTCTCGTCGAGCACCGGGATCTCGCGGTGGTCGACATTCGCCTGTCGGCCCGGTCGCGGGTGCCGCAGTGGAACCGGAGACCGTTGGAGCGTCTGCTGGGCAATCGCTACCGGCATCTGCCGGAGCTCGGCAACCTGCACTACCGGGGCGGTGGACCGGTGGTGATCGCCGATCTGACGGCGGGGGTGCAGGCGCTCGCCGCGCTCGAGCGGACGCCGCTGCTGCTCTGCGTGTGTGCGGATGCGGCCACCTGCCACCGGCACGTCGTCGGCACGCGGTTGATCGAACTTGGCTGGAACGTGGCGGAGATCGCGTGGGAGGACGCTCCGCGCCCTCGCCTGGTCCAGGCGCGGCTCCCAGAGACGTAAGCCTTCAAGCCCCTTCTACCACCGCTATCTCCTCCCCTGTCAGCCCGTACAGCTCGTACACCAGCCGGTCAATCTGGCGGTCCGTCGCGTCGATCTGGTGCTGGAGAATCGTCTGTTCGTGGTTCGTCGTCACTTCTGAATAACGCTCGTGCAGCGACAGCATGTGGTTGACCAGCGAAACCATCTGGTCATGCCTGGTCCGATCTTGCACGTCGGCGAAATTGATCCGCCGAATTGGCAACTTCGAGATACTGTTCCAGAAATACTCGATGATTCCAGCGCTCTTCAGTTTGCCGATGAACTTGAACCGAAATGTGAGAAGCCGCGAGTTGAGGAGACCCAAAATGTAGCGGAGCTGCTCTGGTTGCTCGATCTCATACAGGACGGTCGTGTCGGTGAGACCAAGAAACCGTTTCTGCTCATCGAGTGCAAAACGGTTGGTGGTGGCGAGGTAGGGACAGAGAAGCTTGGACTTGTGCATGTGGTCCTTATGGAGCGGCCAGGTGTACCGCCACCAATCACAGTTTCCTCGCTGGAAGGCAGCCCGCTGCTTGAGCTGCTCTTCGCGTTCTGTTAGATGTGCCTGCACGTTCTCGGTAAGGTCCTCGAAACGTTTGACGTCTTCCAGATAGAGCAGGTATTCACCACTGTCGTGAATCCGGTAACGTCTAATGTCGGAATTTCGGGCACGGACGAAATACTGGGAAGGATGCAATCCCCAACTTTGCACCTGTTCCCTGGTCAGACCGCCAAAGACAGCGTTGCGTCCCGTCTCCATCCCCTTTCCAATATGGAGCACCTTTCCCAGGGGTTGCCCAGCAGCATCAACCTTTCGGTTGATTGCGTCCACGTCGGCATCGGCGAACAACCAAGACGCCATAGTGAACGATTCTTGGTTCACGGCGATGTGCTGGAATAGGGTCGGGTCTCGTTTCTGCTCTGCAAGATCATCAAGTCGGGATGCCTGGTCGCGCAGCAGATAGAAATCAGCGTTCGGGACGGACGAACCTTTCCTCAACGAAACTATGGCCGTGGTAATACCGACTCCGTCAAAGACATAGCGGTTCTGAAAGTCGATAATCTCCGTGATGTCCGTCTGCGCTGCGAGCCATCGTCGGAGGTTGTCAGCCTTATACGCTTCCAAAAATGCTCGGGACACGATGAACGAAACGTCGCTCTTAGCGATCTGTACAGCTTTAGCGAAGAAGTAAAACAGGATGTCAGTCTTGTCGTTGTAGACCTGGGAATAGGCACGCTTGATGTAACGCTGACGGGGATCACCTTTCCCCCAGGTATCGTCGATATTGAGGTAAGGTGGGTTTCCGATAACCGCATCGAAGCCACCGGCCTCCATGATTGTGGGGTAAGCCCCCTTCCAGTCGAAGACATTGATCCTGTAGTGCTCCTCCGCGTCTAGGAAGCTAATTTGCTGACTGTCGTAGAAGTCGGGGCCGACGAGCGAGTTGCCGCACTTGATGTTGTCGTCCAGATCGGGCAGGGCGCGCTCCTTGAACATCGCTAGCTGGGTGACGAGCGTTTGCGCCGACTCGCCTTCAAGCACCTTGAGCAGAAGCGAGAGCTTCGTCACTTCGACGGCCTGGGGATCGATGTCCACGCCGTAGATGTTGTTCAAGAGGATACGTTTCTTCTCGGACGTGGTGAGCAGCCAATGGCCGCCCGGTCCCTGGTGCAGCTCTCTGCGATGCTTCTGCGGCCCGTCTTCGAGGTAGCGGTCGCGGTGCCAGTCCAGAAGGTATTGGTAGGCGCCGATGAGGAAGGAGCCAGAGCCGCAGGCAGGATCGACGATCCTGAGCTTGCTTGCTCCTCCGCTCGGTCCGGGCTTCTTGCCCTCTAGCAGTGCGCCAACCGTGTGCCTGACGATGTAGTCCACGATGGACTTAGGAGTGTAGTAGACCCCGCCGGCCTTCCGAACCTCAGGCTTTTCCTCGATGGTGACGCCTCGATCGGGCGAGAGGTCGATGACCTTGCCAAGGAATTGCTCATAGACCTGTCCGAGAACCTCCACCGGAAGGACGGAGAACTCGTAGGGGCTGTCGGGGTAGTACAGGCTCCTGATGATGTCCTTGAGCGTCCGATCGTCAATGTCTAGGACCGGGGTGAGTCGGTCGGGCTGCTCAAGACGGTCCTTCTCTTGGTGGAAGTGAAACAATCCGGAGTTGTACCGCTCGTCGGCCTGACGGTAGAGCTCCTTTAGGCGGTCGTAGACGTGGTCACCGGCGAGGAGCGCCTGGAGCCGGCCGTAGTCCTCGATGCCCCTGTCCTCGGTCATGCGCAGGAACACGATGCGGTCGATGGTCACCTGGACGGCAAAGTTGAGTTCCCGCCGCGTCAGCTTGGGGTTGCGAAGGGCGAGGTCGCGGGCGAGCGCCCCACGCCAGGACTCGATCTCTTTGAGGAACACGGCGTCGACGGTGGCCGTGCCCCGCTTGGTCTTGGCGGTTTCGGCGTACGCGGCGAACGATCCGCTGACCACCGCGTCCCTGGAAAAGACTCCGGCCAGTTCGTCCCAGCTGCTTGCATATTGGTCGTACGTGTACATGCGGAGCCGCGCAGTTCGGGAATCATCATCTTTGTTCGGCTGGACGCGGCAGTCATAGACGGCGAGTTCCTCGAAATCGGTGAGGATGCTGAGCGGTAGCTTCGCGGACCAGCCGTAGCGCCGAAGCTGGAAAGCGGGGAGCGGATCGTCTTCGAGACTGACCGACGGTTTCTTCGCCTCGACGAAGAATTGGCGGTTGCCGCCGACGCGAAAGCCGTAGTCGGGGGCCTTGTGCGCCCCGCCGATCTTGATCGCATCCTCGTGGACGACATCCTGGTAGGCGGGGGCATTGCCCTGCCGGTTGGTGACGTCCCAGCCGAGAAGCTCGAACAACGGGTCAATAAACTCGCGACGAACTCGGGTCTCGTTGTAGCGCTCCGAGCGGTACCCATCGCGGTTGCGGTCGAAGCGTTCGACCAGGACCTGAAGTCCGTCGGGCGCTGTCATGCTCTCCCCACCCTGCTCGATCAAGATGTTTCGACTTTCCCGACGGCACCCTGCGTTTCGGCGACGAGTCTGGCGCGCAAGTCTGCCACAGCTTGCGCTGCTCCCTCTCGCACCCAGGGCGGCTCCATCGGTAAACGCCACCGCGGCTTGGCGCCGGTGGGTCATTACCGTCTGGTCCCGGTAACTCGGCTAGGACGTGAAAGAGGTCGCGTGGGAGGACGCCCAACGACCGCACCTGGTTCAGGCGAAGTTGCCGGGTCAAAGCTGAGTATTGGGAGAGAGGGGAACCCCTCGCCGGAGGAGATGTGCCTGACGGCGAGGGGTAGGGCCGCGCTGGCCGGCAGAGGCCCAACGCCTCCTCAGTATACAGAAAAAACGTTCGGTTGGACATCTCGTGAACCGTTCTCAATATTGGTCAAGCATGCAGAAGTCAAGGGTTACGAAGATATTGCTGGCTATTCACTGTGCTTCGTGAACTTTTCGCGGTATACTAAGAAGAGTCGATAGAACATGGCTTAAGACGGAGGTGGAGACGTGAGCACGAGCCAGATGACGCAACGACCGTCGACCGATCGAGCATTGCTCCGGGCTGAGGAGGTGGCAGAGATTCTTGGCATCTCGCGCTGGAACGCCCAGGACTTGATTCGGGAGGGGCGGGTGCCATCGGTGATGGTGGGGAAGCGGCGACGGGTCCCGGTGGCAGCGCTGCATGCGTGGGTCGCGCAGCAGGCCGAGCGCTCGCTGCGAGAACCGGGTGCAACACCAGAAGCCGACGAGGGAACGCACGCGTAGCGGCCACGCGAGAGGCCGCGGGGAAAGGGGTCACGCATGGCGACAGACGAGGGCACAGCACCGAAGGGCGGGAAGGGCCGTCTTCTGCCGTGGTTCCGCATATTCACCTCCGACCGCGGGAGCGCAAAACTTCGAGCGCTGAGCGATCAGCAGTTTCGGGTCTGGTTTGGCTTGCAATGCCTGGCCGCCGAGCAGACGGAGGAGCGAGGGACAATCCGCGGTTATGACCGCGACGTGTTGGCGCTCGAGGTCGCTGATGGTGACCAGAAGCTGTTAGACGAGGCGCTGGAGCGTCTGGCGAAATTGCAGCTGGTGGTGGTCGATCACGACATCGACGGCGAACTGATCGAGATCGCCGGGTTCCTGGAGCGGCAGTACGACAAGCCATCCGAGCGGCCGGAGGCCACGCGGGAGCGGCAACGGCAACGCCGGGAGAAGCAGGCAGCCGAGGCCGCAGCCAAGAACGCAGCCGAGGCCACAGCTGATGTCACGCCACGTCACGCCAATGTCACGCCTTTGTCACGCCCTAGTCACGCCACAGAGAGAGAGATAGACAAAACAGAAAAAGAGAAAGAGGGAGAGAGAGGAAAAGAGATCGGCGCCCAGGAGAACGACTGGGCGCCGGACGACACGCTCCCGCTCGCTGATCTGTCTAACGACAACGAGACGAACGCCGACGACGCCGATGTATCGTTCGACGCTCCGAGCACAGAGAATCCGGCGATCGCCAACGGCTCGCTCGGAGCGGACGATCTTTCCGCTCTGTCCGACGATTACCGCGCCCTGCCAGCTGAAGCGCGAAACGCAGCGGCGGCGACCGTCCACGGCTCACTCCAAGCCCCCCGTAGCCCCCCACCGCAGCTGCCGGTGCCCACCGCGTTCGCGTTGACCGCCGAGCGCCTGGCGATCGCAGCCAAGTACGGCGTACGCGATCGGAAGGCCGCCGTCTTGGAGCGAGACAAGTTCCTGGCGCACTACCGGTCTAATGGTGAGGAGCGAGCGAACTGGGACGCCGCCTGGGAGTCCTGGTGCGGCAGGGTCGATCAGTACCGGCCAAGCCGGCCACCATCACGCAAGAAAGGCGAGTACGTCGAATGACCGTCGTTCACCGCGAAAGGAGCCGGCCATGCCGATTCGCATTGAGTGCCCCACGTGCGGCCGCTGGCACAACGTCGAGGGACTGGATATTCGCCGCGGCACCTGGCGCGGTCACTGCCCGGCCTGCGATGAGGACGAGACGAGGGCGACCACCGACGACCTGGACGACTTCGAGGCACGGGAGGAGCAGGACCATGAGTGACGCGACGAGTTCGACCAGCGCGACGCCGACGACCGGGTACTACGACCGCCGCTACACGGGCTGCACCCACAACGTGATCGTGCCGCTCCGCCAACGCGGCCCAGCGACCTGCCCCGCCTGCTCAGGGCTTGCCGTCAAGGTCAACAACGACCGCTGGCGCTACGACCCCCCGACCCCGGCAGCGGAGCGCGCCGCGGCGTCCGCCCCAGCGACCGCGGCTCCTCCAGCCCCGACGCCCGACCCGGATCCGGCCCCGCGGTGGGACGACCGGTTCTACGCGGGGTAGGCCGGAGCAACCTGGCGCCGTGACACGTAATTACTGTCCACGGTGGACAGTAATTCCGGTCGTGGCAGATGCGCTGAGGGAGGACCAGGGGTTTTTACCGACGGTCGGTAAAAACCCCTCGGGAGGGAGGCCACCGAAACACGATGCAGAGGAACGTATTGCGGAACGGGTTTCGGGACCGGGTCGACCGGGGGGGGTTTCGTACCGCTGCGGTACGTAACCCCCTTGGTGGAAGGCCGGAGCAACCAGGCGCAGAAAGGCGCAGAAAGGCGCAGAAAGGCGCAGGCAGGGGTGGGGGGGTCTGCCCGCGCCGCCAGTGATGCCGACGTGAGGATCAGACAAGAGCACGGAAGAGCATGAAAGAGCAGGCAGGGGTGGGGGGGGTCTGCCCGCGCCGCCGCTCAGGACACGACGATGGCGACGGTCCCGTCGCCCAGAAAGGACCACAGCATGGATGCGATCGAGATGCGACTGAGCGGCAGCCAATCATTGCACGACGAGCTGGCGCACTATCCCAGCCGGCCGGAGGACGCGCTCCCGGGAAGCGAGGTTGGGCAGATCAACGAGGACCTGGAGCAGCTGAATCAGATCGCCGCTGAGAAGGGCCAGCGCGCCCACCGCTGGCAGCGACGGGTCGAGGCGGCGCAACAGCGGATCGACGCCGCGACCCTGGATGACGACGATATGGGCGAGGTTGCGGCGGCGCTGGCGATCGTCCACCTCAAGGAGCGCGGCAAGCTGGACTGGGCAGAGCGGGAGCAGGGGAAAGCGCAGAACAACGTCGTCGTGACCCAGCAGAACCGATCGCAGCTCTGGCCCGATGTCGAGCGGCACCGGGCGGCGGTCCTGCGGGGCGACATGCCGAATAACAATGTCGCCGCGCACCTGCGGGACCTTGAGCGATTAGTGGGGCGGAACGCCTGACCCCGCCGATCACTGGACCGCCGTCCAGCGACACATTGCCACCGCCACGCTCCGAACGGGGGTCGAGCCTACCCGTTCCCACAACCGGCGGGCTCGCTCCGCACAGGCGACCGTTTGTGACAGCACCATGGTCGACAAGCGGCGAAGCGCGCACCTCGGCTCCACGGGGCTCCCCATTGACACCATGATGAATACACTATAGAATGTAAATGAACACAAACCCTTCTCATTCGAGCGAGGGTGGCGAGCAGGGAGGCTGAGATGGTGGCGGTGGACATTCGGAACGATGGCCAGGTGGTGGAGCTGCTGCAGGAGGTTCTCGAGGACGCGGAATCGCTGGACCAGGTGGTGAGCATTCGATCCTTCGCGGATGTCGGGCTGCTGACCCGGGACGCGGGGCTCGTGGTGCGGATGGAGAACGGCGCGGAGTTCCAGATCACGGTCCAGCGGTCCATGCGGGCGATCGACGCGGCCAGCTGCATGGAGTGCGGACGGGATCTCGGCTCGCGGCTGGAGCTGGTCGCCCATCTGGTCGAGGACCACGAGATGGAGCCCGAAGATGCCCAGGAGGCGGTGGCATGATGACCCTTCGTGAGGCGAGGGCGCGACGAGTATTGACGGTGCGGGGTCTGGCCGAGGTGGCCGGGGTGGCACCCGCCACCGTCTATCGCCTGGAGCACAGACGCTCCGCTCCACGGTTCAACGTGATCCGCGCCCTGAGCGCCGCGCTCGATGTGGAACCGACCGAGATTGCGGAGTTCGCGGCGGCGATCGAGGCGGCGGCCGTGGCTGACCGGTCAGCTGAGGAGGCGGGACGATGACGCGAACGACACGGCGACGACACGCTGACACGCCTCAGCGGAGCGGACCCCGGCGGGTGGTGATCGTGACTCGGCTCAGCAAGGACAACGGCGACAGCGCCGTCAACCACGGCACCCAGGAAGCCGGCTGCCGACGCAAGGCCGACGCGCTGGGTCTGCCGGTGGTGGCCGTGCTGCGGGACGACATCAGCGGCGACCGGCTCGATCGCCCAGGACTGGACCGAGCGATCGCGATGATCAGGACCGGCGACGCCGACACACTGATGACCTACTCCACGGACCGTCTGGCCCGCGACCAGGTGCGGCTCGCGCTCATCATTAGCGACGTCCGGCGCTTCGGCGGTGACGTGCTCTCCGCCACCGAGGATCTGGCGGCTGGACCGATGGGTGACTTCATGCGCAACGTCTACGGCTTTGCGGCGGAGATGGAGCTGGTCAAGATCCGCGAGCGGACCAACCGCGGGTTCGATGCCCGGTTCGCGGAGGCGAAGAAGTACAAGCCCGGTCCGAAGCCCCCGTACGGCTACCAGAAGCAGGGCCGGGGCGGGGACGCGACCTACACGATCCAGCCGGTCGAGGCGGACGTCGTGTCCCGCATCTGGCATGCGGCGGCTACCGGGCAGGGTCGCCGCTCCATCGCGACGGCACTCAATGCCGACGGCATCCTCAGCCCGACCGGCGTGGCCTGGGCGCATGAGATGGTCAGGAAGATCCTCGGCCGCGACGTCTACTGGACGGGCGAGCACGCTGCCTGGCGCACCCGCACGGAGCGGGACGCCGACAACGTCCCCTATTCGGTCCCGCGTCCAGCCGACGAGCAGTATCGGGTCGGCGGGTTTCCGATCTTGGTCGACAGGGCAACGGCGCAGCGAGTCCGCGCAGCGGCGGGACGGAATCACTGGTGCACCCGGCGGGCGGATCGCACCCCGGAGGTCGGCATCCTCCGCTGGGGCTACGCGGTCTGCGGCGGCTGCGGCCGGGCGATGGCCGTCAAGACCAGTGCCGATGGCGTCCCCTCGTACCGCTGCACCCGCTCTGAGCGGAGTCGGCCCTGCCCGGCGGCCCCCAGCATCACGGTCGAAACACTCGACGGCGCGGTCTGGGAGTGGGTCTCCGCAATGCTGGCGGCCCCGAGCCTGGCGGGTGCGTACCACTGGAGGCCAGCGACGACCGAGCCGGACGCCAACGCCCTCGCCGCCCTCGCCGACGCGGAGCGAGCGGTGCGCGACCTGACGGTCAAAGTGGAGGCGTTGCTGGATAACCTGGAGCAGGTGACGGGAGCGGCCGCCCGGTTGGCCGGTGATCGACTGAACGCGGTCAATGCGGAGCTGGAGACGGCGACCGCGACCCGCGACCAGCTGGCGGCCGCCACCCGACGTGACACATCGGACCTCTTCTCGGTCCAGTTCCGGGAGCCGTCGACGGTGATGGCAGCGGCGGCTCAGGCGGCGACGATGGCGATGTGGGCGACGGATACCCGGCCAGACCCCGGGTCGGATGTCGCGAGCTGGATCCGCTTCCCCGATGGGGAGATCCGGGAGTCCCCGGCCGTGACGTTGACGGCAGCGGACGTGCAGCCGCCGGAGACCTTCGCAGCGAAGCAGGCGGCACTGGCGATGCTCAATGCGGCGGTCACGGTTCGGCAGGTGGGCGCGGACGGTCCCCGATGGACAGCGGAGCTCCGATTGGAGGACGGAACGAGCGTGAACGGGGCGGATGGGCGCGGCGGAGCTTACATGCCTACCACATCTCGATGCTGTTGCCGGGGCGCTCCGTGACTGCCGGATGCTGCTGGTGCTCGATACCGTCGAGCATCTGCTGGAGGCCGCCACGGAGATTGCCGATCTCCTGGAGCGATGTTCGGGTCTGACCGTCATGGCGACGAGCCGCGAGCCCCTACGCCTCCGTGCCGAGAACCTCTTTGTCACCGCGCCGCTCGCCGTCCCCCCGCCAGGCGGCAACATCCGGCTGACTCCCGAGTCCGCGGAACGCTACGAGGCGGTGACTCTGTTCGTCCGCCGGGCCAGGGCGGCGCGACCGGACTTCACACTGATCGATCACGACGAGGTATCGGCCGTCGCGACGTTGTGCCGCGGGCTGGATGGTCTGCCGCTGGCCATCGAGCTGGCAGCGGCACGGGTGCGCACCCTCACGCCCGAGCAGCTTGTCGCGGGCCTGGAAGACCGGCTCGGCCTGCTGGCGGAGGGGTACCGTGATCTTCCGGCCCGGCAACAAACGATGCGTGACACCATCGGTTGGAGTCACGACTTGCTCGCCCACGAGGAGCAGGCGCTGTTCCGACGGCTCGCGGTCTTCGGCGGGTCGTGGTCGATCGAGGCGGCAGATGAGGTCGTTTCGACGGTCGGTGCTTCCGGCACCGACACTCCGGCCGGTCTCGTGGGGCTGACTGAGCGGAACCTGGTGGTTGCTGACCGCGACGGCGACGAGGCTCGCTACGGCATGCTGGAGACGATCCGTGAGTTCGCCCGGCAGGCGCTGCGCGACAGCGGCGAAGATGAGGCAACCCGGCGGGCGCACGCCCGCTTCTTTCTGAAGATGGCTGAATGCGCCGCGCCCGAGCTGACCGGAGCCGAGCAGGGAGAGTGGCTCGATCGATTGGACACCGACCACGACAACCTCCGCATCGCCATCGTCTGGGCGCTGGAGTACGGCGAGGTGGAACTGGCCGCCCGTCTCGGCGTGGCCCTGTGGCGATTCTGGCTCGGTCGTGGCTACCTGAGCGAAGGCCGGTCGTGGTTGACGCGGATCATCGAGCGGAGTGTCGACCTCGATCCGCTGCTGCGGGCGGATCTATTGGCGGGCGCCGGTCTGCTGGCCGATCACCAGAACGATGTCACCGCTGCCACGGCGCTGCATACGGAAGCGCTCAACGTTCTGGAGCCGCTTGGAGACCGGCGGCGGATCGCGCGGTCGCTCGATAGCCTCGGCACCGTCGCTCAGGCGGTTGGCGATTACGACCGATCGGCTGAGTTCCATAGACGGGCACTCACCCTGTATCGCGACCTCGATGACCAGTGGGGCATCAGCGTCGCGTTGAATAACCTCGGCAGCGTTGCGTACTTCCAGGGCGATTATGAGGGTGCCGGATCGCTGTGGGGGGAGGTGCTGCCGATCGTCCGGGAATTGGGGAATGTCCGGGCGGAAGGGGTTGTGCTGAACAATCTCGGCGCCATCGCCCTGCAGCGGGGCGATCTGGCGGCGTCAGCGCTGCATCATGAGGCGAGTCTCGCGCTCCGTCGCCGGCTGGGTGACCGTCAGGGGATCGCCAGTGGGTTGACCAATCTGGGCGGTCTCGCCTATGAGACCGGCGATTTTGCCCGCGCCGAGACGCTGCTCGTGGAGGGGATCGACCTGTTTCGCGAGATCGGCGATGACCGCCAGGCCGGTATTGGTCTCTACAACCTCGGCCGCGTCATGCAGGCGAGGTCCGACCTGGTTCGGGCCAACGACCTGCTGCGCGAAAGCCTCGAGCTCTTTCATGGCGTGGGTGACCGATTCGGCGTCTCCGGTGCACTCGAAGGGATCGCTGGGGTGGCCCGGGAACGGAGCGACGCGGAGTCCGCCGCTCGGCTCTTCGCCGCCGCGGCTACCTTGCGCAACGCGGTCGGCGCTGTCCGCGAAGGGGCCGATCAGGCGGAGTACGATCGTGACCTTGCCGCGACCCGCGCCGCGCTCGGTAACGACGCATTCGACGCCGCCTGGGCTGCCGGATCACAGTTGACCCTTGAAGAGGCGGTCGCCGAAGCGTCGAATCCCGGCGCCGCGTAAGGTCCTCCACCCCGCTCCTTCAGACGTCAGTCCACTACTGGCACGGACCCTGTGCGGCCCGTGCCACGTCGACCGCGCCTCGTTGACTCCCCGTGACAGGTTCTTGACAGAGTTGCTCCCTAGGCTGGTGCTCAATCCAACCAGAGATCGGTGTTGCCGCCTCGGCAGCCCCGGCGAGGATCGAGACGAGCATGGGGAGGACCAGGATGGATTCGGGGCAGTTCGACGGTCTGATACGTGCACTGGCGACCCGCTCCTCGCGCCGGCAGGCGATGACGATGCTCGCTAGCGGTGCGGCGACCGGTCTTCTGACGCTGTTCGATCGCCGAGGCGTCGCGGCTGACGACGAATGCAAGCCGCTCGCCAAGAAATGCCGCAAGAGTGCCCAGTGTTGCTCGGGCGCCTGTGTTGCCGGAGCGTGCGGCTGTCCCGGCGGCACGACACTCTGCAACGGCCGCTGCGTCCCGGCCTGTGCCGACGGTCGGTTGCCGAATCCGGCGACCTGCGCCTGCGGTTGCCCGCCGGGCTCGGAGTCTGTGTCGACAGAGACCGGCGCGGCCTGCCTCCCGATCTGCCCGGCTAGCAACGCGCGCTGTGCTGAGACATGCGTCCCCTTCTGCTCACTTGGGGCGCCACACCCCGGTGCCTGCGACGCCTGCGTCTGTCCACCGGGTGGCCTGCAATGCACGCTCGGGACCGGCTACCCGAACTCCGACACCTGCTGCGCGGCCGACCAGGAGTGTTGCCGGCTCGGCCCCGTCGATGACCCGACGGCCATCATCGTCTGCTGCGCGGTGGGTACATGCGTACCCGGCGCTGGCTGCGTGGGGGGGTAACGACTGATGGCAGATCACATCGATCGAGCCTACGACTCGTTCATCGTCCGGCTCTGGCGCGAGCCAGCGGGAGGTCGCTGGGCGCGGGCGGAGATCGAGCACGTCCAGACCGGGGCGGTCACCGCCGAGGGTGGAGTGCCGCTGGAATGGATCCTCGCCCGCCTTCAGGCCCTGATCGCCGGAAACGCCGTAACCGGCCACGAACCAGTCGACAGCACACCGCCGTCGACTCACCGGGGACGAGCGTCGCCCCTCGGTCCCAAACGACCAGCGCCGAACACACGTCGATCTCACTGAGCGGGCGGCGTTGTCCGCCTGACGCCACGCAGCGATCACCTGCCAGCACGTAGAGATGAGGAGAGAGGGAGCAATGCTACGCTGGATGACAGTCCTGACACTTGCGACGATGCTGACGATCCCACTCGGGGTCGCAACCTCCGGCCCGGCCGCTGCCGCGGGCACAACTACGATCGTGACGACCGACCGCGCGACCGGCGCACCGGTACTGAGCGCCTGCTACGCCGTCGCCGACCTGATCAGCGGTGGTTCTCCCGGGAGCGCCTGCGATTACGACGACGGCGTCAACGACGGCACGACGACGGTAACCTCATCTGACCCGTGCACCAGCTGCCGGTTCACGCAGGGGTTGCGCGACGACCCGAGCACGGGGCTGCCGACGGACTACCTCGTCGAACCGCCACTCGACACTAGCTGGGGTGGGACACTCTCGTTTCAAAACGACGCCAAGCCGTACCTCGTCGTGACCGCGCTCGATACTCGAACCGGCAAACTGGTCCCGGGTGTATGCCTCTCGGTTGAAGATCTCGATCATGGTGCTGGCATTGTGGCCGCCTGCGACGGCGCGACGAGCGACCGTGATGGCGCGCGCAACGGCCGGATGACGACGGCTCGCCTTCCCGTGGCAAATCTTCGCGTCCATCAGGCAACGGTCCCGCCAGGCTATCTGAAGGGGGAGTCGGTTGATGTCTCGACGGTGCCCGGTGGCGTCCACGAGGTGACGCTCCAGATTCCACCACGGCCGCGCATCGCGATCAAGACGGTCGATCGGCAGACCAACCAACGCCTCAAAGGCGCGTGCTACACCATCGCCGATCTGACGCATGGGGGCGGTCTCGGCACGTTCTGCGATGGTCAGAAGAGCGGTACCTTCGGTGATCAGGACGGTGAGCGGAACGGCGTCATCGTGACGCGCCCGCTCGATGCGGACACCACCTATCGACTCCACGAGTCAAAGGCGCCGGCGGGATATCGCGTTTCCCCTGACAAGGATGTGACGACCGTGGCCGGGACAAACAGCGCCGTGGTCTTCGAGAACCGGAAAAGTGGGTGACGTCGTGTGCTGTCCGAACGCAACGAGGCATCACCTGGGGACGGAATCGGCGGCCGAGATCAACGGATGTGATCGCCTGAATCACGGGAGCTGACGATGGACGGACAACGTTTCGACCAGATGACTCGGGCGCTGGCGACCGGAATGTCGCGGCGGCGCGCCATCGGACTCCTTACCGGTGGAGCGACCGCGGGGTTTGCGGCGCTGGTCGGTCGCCGTGACGCGGCGGCGAAAGGGAAGCGCTGCACGTCCGACGCTGATTGTCCGAACAATCAGTCGTGTGCCACGAACGGTCACTGTACCCGCAAGTGCGATCCGCTCCTCGTGCCGCTCTGTCCGGCGTGTCAGTCACCCGTCTGCACGTCGACCGGCTATCAGTGCCAGGCCGACGCGAATGGTGGCGCCTGTCCCAACGGCACCTGCTGCGGCGGCGCCTGTGTCGATACCACGACGAGTGCCGGGAACTGCGGGGCGTGTGGGTACGCGTGTCTTCCCGGACAGACCTGTGCAGAGGGGAGCTGTCTCTGCCCTGGGGGTCTGTTGCCCTGCCCGCCGACGGGTGAGTGCGTTGATACAGAGAACGACCCGAGCAACTGCGGCGCCTGCGGTCATGTCTGCCCGTCCGGTCAGACATGCGGCTTTGGCGTCTGCACCTGCCCGGGGGACCAGTTGCCCTGCGGTCCGAATGGTGAATGCGCCAATACCGCCAGCGACCCGAACAATTGTGGCGCGTGCGGTCACGTCTGCGCGCCGGGCGAGACCTGCTCTGGTGGGCAATGCAGCTGCGGGAGCGACGCCTGCCCCAGTGGCCAGACGTGTGTCGATGGCAGCTGCCGGTGCTCCGGCTTCCAGGAAGGCTGTGCCCCCTACGAGGTCTGCTCGCTTGGCCTCTGCGTCGCGGTCTGCCCCGACACCGCCGGAGGCACCGGCGTCCACAATGGAACCTTCACGGCCTGCCCCGGCCCCGATGGAACCTTTGCTCGCTGTGGCTGCAATGGCTGCAGCGACTTCTGCGACACCTCGAATGGCGTCGCCTGCTGCTCCGACGGCTGCCGTGGAGTGGTCACTACCTGTGCGGGGTGATTCCCGGAGCGATCATCGCGCGCTGTCGGCTCCAATAGAGCTGAGTGACCCGCAAGAATGGAGAGCATCCGCACGGTCATCACGATCAGATTGACCGGGATCGAGCCTCGACCCATGGGTCGAGGCTCGATCGTATAGACGGTGGATTGCGCAGGACACGGATGGCGACTGCGTCGTGTCCGCTGTCCCAGGCCTGAGATGACGCCGCCAAGGCAGCCTAGGCGGCGATAATGATGGCTACCGCGAAGGCGGCGGCGAGGGCAAACACCGCGATCCAGGTGAGCATATTGGCGCGCAAGAACCCGCCAAAGCCAGCGCGGTTCTGCTCTTCGGTTGGACCGCTCTGACCAACATCCTCTGGAGTGACTCGGAGTCGGTCGGTAACAGGTTGCATGAATATGTCCTTCGTTGTAGCGATTACGAGATGGTGACCTGCGTCTGGCTTGGCCGATCAACCATGGGTGCACCTTTGGTGCCACGTCCACGCACCGGACGACGACGGGCTACAACGTGGGAGTGCTGTCGCCCGCGGTTCTGGACGGTTCCTCAGGGTGTTGAGCCACGGCACACCGTAACCGTGAACCGGCTCCCGAGCGCAGGTGACGTCGGGCGCCGACGGTATCGCATCACCTTCGCGTCGATGGTAGGCTCTCGTGCACGGGGTTCCTTCTTTCTGGCGCTCCATGCGTGCTTTCAAGCATGGCGGGCGATCACAGTGGCGGGAACATCGAGGCGGATGAACGGTGGCGACCGGGCTGGGAAGGCCCCATCGAGGAGACGTCAATGGACCGTCCCAATCTTTCGGCTCAACTCGTCGGGCCGGTGCTGGTCGCCGTCGCCCTGGCCTGTTTTGGTGTGGTCGGGCTCATCGAGCTCGGGGTCTTTCCAGGAAGCAGTGAAAGCGCCGCCGAATCCGCCTCCACGTCGGCGGGCTCACCGGTCGCCGAGCAGGCCGCGGCTGGACCGCCAGTCGGGACGGTGAACGTTGAGGTGGGCGATCTCTACTTCGATCCGACGGTGATTACGATCCCCGCGAACGCCACGGTGACGTTTGACATCAAGAACGTGGGCGCACTTCCTCATAACTTCTCGGTGACCGAGCATGGCAATCCCGGAGTCAAGAATCTTGGTGTCTCCGTTGATGCGTCCGGCGGAGAGTTGGGGCAGACAACGATCAACGCTCCGGCGGGCACCTATTACTTCTACTGCAATGTCCCTGGTCACGAACAAGGCGGCATGTTTGGCTATCTGAAGGTCGAAGAAGGCGCGAAGATCGCGACGTCGAAGGAGAAAGTCACGCCGCGTGCCGGGTCGTAGCAATCGCTGGTCCCCACACGGCGACCATACGCCACGGACCACTTCGCACCGCCATGTGCGGACGCCGCATCGTTGTCACTGCAGTGGACGGAGTGGATCGGCGCAAACAGATCGAAGCGGCGCGGTATCCGGCATGGGAGCAGTTCGGCCGGTGGATTCGTGATCGGTAGCTTTACCGTTAGGTCATGAGTCCAGGACCTTCTTTCATGTGACATAATCGCTTATTGGTATACTGAGTGGCGACGGCTCGTGGTGGACATTCCACGGGCCTTATTGTGCGTAGAGAGTTTCGACATTACGTGGTCACGCCGACCGCCGCCGGGAGCACTATGGTTACCGATATCCTCACCGAACGAGAGAGCGTCTCGACCACGGCGATGCCGCTGCGCAACGTCGCCATCATCGCCCACGTCGACCATGGCAAGACGACCCTGGTCGATGGCATGCTCAAGCAATCGAACATCTTCCGCGATCCGACCACCGCCGGCTCGTTGATCATGGATTCGAACGATCTGGAGCGGGAGCGCGGCATCACCATCCTCGCCAAAAACACCGCGATCACCTACCACGGCGTCAAGATTAATATCATCGACACTCCGGGCCATGCCGACTTTGGTGGCGAGGTCGAGCGGGTGCTCAACATGGCTGACGGCTGTTTGCTGCTCGTCGATGCCGTAGAAGGACCGATGCCTCAGACCCGAACGGTGCTGGCGCGAGCCCTGGAGCTTGGTCTGCGGCCGATCGTGGTCGTCAACAAGATCGATCGTCCGGCGGCCCGGTCGGAAGAGGTCGTCAGTTTGGTCCAGGATCTCTTTCTCGATCTGGCGACTGATTCAGCCCAGCTTGAGTTTCCGGTGCTCTACACCATCGCCCGTGATGGCCGCGCCGGAACGACGCCCGATCCGGCGGCGCTGGCGCCTGACCTGCGACCACTGCTCGATGCGATCCTCTCCGACGTGCCAGCGCCGGTGGTCGAGCCGGACGCTCCGCTTCAGCTCCTGGTCGCGTCGCTCGACTACGATACCCACCGCGGCCGGATCGCGATTGGCCGGGTGCACCGGGGGCGCATCCACGCCGGGGAGATGCTGGTTCAGATAGCCGCGAATGGGGAGCAGACGCGACAGAAGGTGACCGCCCTGTCCACGTTTGACGGCCTTGGTCGCCGGGACGTCACCGAGGCCGAGGCGGGTGAGATCGTCGCGCTGTCGGGGTTCGCCGATGTGAAGATCGGCGCCACGCTGGCCGACCCAGCGCAACCCGAGGCGTTGCCAGCGATTGAGGTCGAGCAGCCAACCCTGCGTCTGACATTCGGAGTCAATACCTCGCCCTTCTCGGGTCACGAAGGTCGATTCTCCACTTCCCGGCAGCTCGGCGAGCGCCTGGCCCGTGAGTTAGAGACGAACCTGTCACTACGGGTGGAGGCGACTGATCAGGCGGATGTTTTCGCCGTCTCGGGTCGTGGCGAGCTGCACCTCTCCATCCTGATCGAGACGATGCGGCGTGAAGGGTACGAGTTTCAGGTGTCCCGACCCGAGGTGATTACCACCGAGGTCGAAGGACGGACCCTTGAGCCGATCGAGCATCTGGTGATCGACACGACCGAGCCGTTCGTTGGCACGGTCACTGATCTGGTCGGTGGTCGCCGCGCGCGCATGCTCGATATGGTCAATGACGGGCGGGGCAATGTGCGATTGGAGTTTGCGATTCCCACCCGCGGTCTGATCGGGCTACGCAACGCGTTCCTGACGGCGACTAAGGGGAACGGCGTGCTGGCGTCACGACTGATCGGCTACGAGCCGTGGCAGGGAGCGATCGCGTCGACTCGCTCGGGGGCGCTGGTCGCCTCGGAAGGGGGGCCCGCGCTCGGTCACGGTCTGGCCAACGCCCAGGAACGCGGCATCACCTTCATTGAGCCAGGCACCGAGGTCTATGAAGGGATGATCGTCGGTCAGCAGCCCCGGCAAGACGACCTGGCGGTCAATGTCTGCCGCGCCAAGAAGCTGACTAACATGCGAGCCTCGACTAAGGATATGGGCATCCAGCTCACCCCGCCAGTCATCTTAAGCCTTGAGCAGGCGCTCGACTTTCTGGCAGACGATGAGCTTCTGGAGGTGACGCCCGTCGCGTGGCGGCTCCGCAAGCGCTTCCTCACCCAGGACGAACGAGCCAGGGCCAAGAAACGAGCCGCGGGCCGCAACGGTGCCGGATGACGGTCCCTCGGGGCCGCTCCTGGCTCCGGCAATATCGCCCTCCGTTGCGGGTCCTGTGCGCACCGGTTGATGGAGGAGATCGACGCCACCTTCGTCTCGGCCATGGACCCACGGTCGAAGCGAAGACCAGGTGGTTGCCGACACGCGCGGACGAGGATCATCCGCGATCCGTGTTGGTGTGGCGGCCGCTCTACCCGCCGGGAGTCGGGCGTTCTGAATGAGGGCTGGTGGGCCTGAAACGACATGAGGCAACGCCCTGACCGGCAGGGTAGCGAGCGGAAAGGGAGACGGCGGGTCATGCTGGAGCGCATCTTCACTCCGGGTCTGGCTCAGGTCGCGTACCTGGTTGCCGATGATTCCACCGGGGAGGCGGCATTGATCGATCCCCGCAGGGACGTCGATGTCTATCTGACGATGCTGAACGACCGGGAGTTGCGGTTGACCGCGATCATCGAGACCCACGTTCATGCTGACTTTGTGTCGGGCGCCCGCGAGCTCGGCGAAGCCACAGGGGCGATGGTCTGCACCCCATCGCCGTCGCAGGATGACGCAACCAACCGGCGACGGCTCCTTGGGGATGGTGACGAGGTCGCCATCGGACAGCTCTGTTTGCGGGCGCTCTCGACCCCGGGTCACACCCCGGAGCATCTGGCGTATCTTCTTCTCGACCCATCTGCTGGCCCCGCGCCGGTAGCGCTCTTCTCTGGAGATGCTCTGTTCGTCGGTGAGGTCGGTCGACCGGACCTCCTCGGAGCTGAGCAGACGCGGGCCCTTGCCGCCGAGCTCTATCGGACGGTCTTTGATCGCCTCGCCCTGCTCCCGGACGACCTGGTCGTCTACCCGGGACACACCGCTGGCTCGGCCTGTGGCAAGAAAATCGGTGACGCACCATCGACAACGATCGGTCAGGAACGACTCTTCAACTATGCGTTCCAGGCTCGCTCCGAAGCGTCCTTCGTGGAGACGGTCCTCCGTGGCATGCCTGCCCCGCCGACCTACTACCCCATCGTCAAGAAGATCAATGCCGCCGGTTCACCATTGCTTCACGACCTTCCACAGGGTACGCCACTGGAGCCGTCTGAGGTCGCGTCGCGTCAGACGTCAGGCGTCCTGGTCATCGACACCCGGTCTCCGGATGCGTTCGGTGAGGGACACATCCCAGGGGCGGTGTTCGCGGGGCTGGGACCCAACTTCACGGCCTGGGCTGGCTGGCTGGCTCCGTACGACCGTGATTTGGTGCTCGTGCTTGATCATGAGGACCGACTTGATGAGGCGACGACCGAGCTGCGGCGAATCGGGCTCGATTGCATCGCGGGCTATCTGGCTGGTGGCATGGATGCCTGGCGCAATGCCGGTCAGCCGGTCGATACGCTCGCCCAGATCGCTGTGACGGGTCTGGCCCGGCAGTTGGCTGATCCGGCGAGCGCGCTGATCCTGCTCGACGTCCGCTCAAACGACGAGTGGAACGACGATCATATCGCGGGGGCTGTGCACCACTTCGCCGGCTCGATTGTGCAGGGGATCGATCCTCCGATCGATCTCGGCGCTGAGGTCGCGGTCATCTGTGGTAGCGGCTATCGGTCGAGCATAGCGGCGGGTCTCCTCGCGGATCGAGGCTACTGCCATCTCGTCCAGGTTGAAGGGGGTATGACAGCGTGGCGTGCGGCCGATCTCCCTGTCGAGACCGGGGTCTCCGTGCAGTAGGGATCGTGGCCGGTTGTTCCCGGCGCCTCATCGCCGTCTTTCGTCTGAGGGAAAGGACTGATCGTGGAGAACGCGACCCGCGAGGTCAGCGTCGGTCATGTGACACAAGCGGGGTCAGACACCCAGATCGTCGATGTGCGCGAGCCGGACGAGTGGGCCGAGGGGCATATGGGGGGTGCGATGCATATCCCGCTCGGCGAACTGCTGCAGCGCACGGGTGAGCTCGACCCGAACCGGCCGGTCGTCACCGTTTGCCATCTTGGCGGCCGCAGTCTGATTGCCGCCGGGGCATTGTCGAACGCCGGGTTCCGTGATGTAGCGAGCATGGCGGGCGGAATGGCTGCCTGGGAGGACGCCGGGCAGCCCATCACGAGATAGTGTGCGAGCCACCAAACCTGCATTGCCGGATCTCGCCGCCCATACCAGCGAAGGGTAGGACGCATCATCACCAATCGAGGGCAGGGCTGTCGTGGATATCAACCGTCCCGTCGATCTCTATGATGCGCTCATTATCGGCGGTGGCCCGGCTGGCCTCTCCGCCGCGATCTATCTGGCCCGGGCCTGCCGCCGGGTAGCAGTCGCGGACTGCAAGCGTCCAGGACGGTCGGACTACGCCCTGGTGAACCATAACTATCTTGGGTTTCGTGACGGCATCGCCGCCCTCGATCTGAGCAATATTGGCCGGAAGCAGGCCGAGCGGTTTGGCGCACAGTTCTTCGATGTCGAGGTGGCCCGACTCTGGCAGGCCGATGGTGTCTTCGCAGCTGAGGCGCCAGGGGGTACGACGATCCACGCGCGAGCTGTTGTTTTGGCGACCGGGGTGCACGATCGGTGGCCGGAGTTTCCGGGCTATCACGAGTTCGTTGGCCGGTCGATGCATTGGTGTATCGTCTGCGACGGCTACGAGATGCGGGGCCAGCGGGTTGTGGTCGTGGGCAACGACGACGAGACCGCGCAAACCGCCTCCCAGATGCAGCGATTTACTGATCAGATCACGCTCCTGACCAATGACGGCTCGCTCGGGATCCGCCCTGAGATCGTCCGCCACCTCGACGAGCGCGGGGTTCGAATCGTGGTCGGTCGAATCGTCGGTGCCCGGTCGAAGAAGCGCGGCATCTTCGAGGCGATCGAGCTGGAAGGCGGCGGCGAGATCGACCTCGATCACCTCTTCAGCCACCAGGGAGCCGACCCGAATGCCGCGCTCGCCCGCGCGCCCGGACTGGAACTAGACGGCAAGCAATACATCCGTGCTGACGATGAGGGGCGAACATCGGTGCCGGGGGTGTATGCGGCTGGCGACGTGACACGCCATTTCGCCCACCAGATCTCCAGCGCTGTCCATGAGGGAGCGGCAGCCGCCACGACCCTGAACTACGACCTGTTCCTGAAGGATGAAGAAGCGTTTCGCGTCAGCCACGGCCAACTAGACTGACGTCTCCATGAGGGATCATCGACGAGCCTTTACCGGTGACCCGGTCTTCGGTATGTGTCCAGAACTGGCGCGAGGCACCCGAACGTGCTACTGTTGTGGACATAAAGGGATGCGCGGGATCGCCGCGCGACAGTACGCCAAGGTTCCCCTCTCTCACGAAGCGCGCAGCGCAGGGGTCGTCGAGCCGTACTGACCGGCTTGGCCGTTTCCCTCTGTGTCTTTTTTTGTGCTGCGCCGTGAGGAATGTTCTGTTGATCGAACGTGATAACGAACCAATGATGGACGAGGCCATAGCCTCGTTCGGTGACCTGCGCCTGAGCCCCGGCACGCTAGCGGCGATTGCGGCGATGGAGATTGAGACTCCAACCCCGATTCAGGCGGCGTCCCTGCCAGCGCTGCTCGACGGCCGCGATGTCATCGGCCAGGCCCGCACCGGTTCTGGCAAGACCCTGGCCTTTGGCATCCCCGCGGTCGAGGTGGTGGACACCCGCCAGCGCGATGTTCAGGTTCTGGTCCTGACGCCGACCCGGGAGCTCGCGGTTCAGGTCGGCGGCGTGCTCGATCTGCTTGGCGCCGGTAAGGGGATTCGCTCCGCGCTCATCTTTGGTGGGCGTGCGCTCGGGCCCCAGCGCGATGAGCTGAAGCGCGGAGTTCATGTTGTCGTCGGCACACCGGGTCGTGTGCTTGACCTCTTGAATCAAGGCGCTCTCTGGCTCGATCGGGTACGCTTCCTCGTCCTCGACGAGGCGGACGAGATGCTCGACCGTGGTTTCGCCCCTGATGTCGAGCGGATCATCGCTCGCGCGAATGCCAACCGGCAGACGGCGCTCTTCTCGGCGACGGTGCCCGATTGGGTCAAGACCACCGCCTCGAAGCACCTGCACGACCCTGTGTCGGTGGTCGTTGACCCGAACCCCGAGGATGCCGCCCCGATCGATCACGTCGCCTACGATGTGCCGGGCGGCGACAAGCTGGCCGTTCTCAAAGAACTGCTCGACTACCGGGATGCGGGGTCAGCGATCGTCTTCGGCCGTACCAAACACGGTGTCAAGAAACTGGCCCGGCAGCTCGAAGGCGCCGGTTACCCAGTCGTCGCGTTGCAGGGAAACCTGTCGCAGAACGCACGTGACCGGGTTATGGCCGATTTCCGGTCGGGCGAAGCCCCGGTCCTGGTGGCGACCAACGTCGCGGCTCGTGGACTCGACGTGACGCACGTCGCTCAGGTCATCAACATCGAGCTGCCAGAATCGCCGGAACTGCTAACCCACCGCGTTGGCCGCACCGGCCGGATGGGCCGAGCGGGTCGTGCGATCACTTTGCTCGGTCCTGAGGATGGTGTGAAGTGGCGACAACTGGAGCGCGGTTTGGGCCGACGGATTCCACGGATGGCCTGGACGGGGGCGATGGCGGCGCTCGATGGAGAGATTCCAGCGGCGACGCCGACGGGGTTGCCCGTGGTGGCCAGCCTGTCGCCCCCAGCCGGTCCCGCGAAGCGCCCGGCATTGCCCCGTCGCCGCGACGTGACTCCGCCGGCCCCAAGGGCTGCGCTGTCGAGGGTTGCGCCAGTGACGCCGCCGGCAGCGGTGGCTCCGTTGCGCGACGATCGGCGATCGGTGCTCTCGGCCAACACGGAGAGCCAGTCGCAGGGAGACGATGTCTCCACCGATCGGCAGGAGATGACGCGGTATAGCCGCGACCCGCGGCGTCCGTCCTGGGTGGCGGGCGAGGGGTCGGGGCGTCCAACGCAGGAGACCGGCGACCCACGCCGGCAGCGCCGGCGCCACGTCGTCGTCTGCTCCACCTGCGGCGGTACCGCCGAGGTGCCGTTCCGGCCCGATCCTTCACGCCCGGTCTACTGTGCGGCCTGTTTTCAGGGCCGATCCAGCGCGCAAGCGTCCACGACCATGACCACGGCACGGGCAGCCGACTAGCTCGTCGCCGTTGGGTGCTGGCGATGCAGCCGCAATCTATTCGCTCAGGGGCTCAGACCGGTAACGCACCGGTTCACTGGAGCTTCCAAGCGCGACTCCCCGGGCGCACGACCGGGGCCGCGACTGGCAACCGCCACGGGTGCACTGTCGGAACGTTTCGACCGATCGCGTACAATAGAGTGATCGTGCACGCGTGATGTCGGTCGCGATCTGGCCCTCCGGGTGCCTGCGACCACTTGGCGTGTCATTCAGCTATCGTGCTTGTTGAGGAGCATGTTCTTTGCCGAAGAAACCACAATACCGAAAACCCGCTCGTCCCGCTCCCGCCCCGGCCGATCCCAGTGAGGAGCGACCAAGGCGGACAAACCCCGATGCGATCTCCGTTGATGGCCGGGTCGTCGACGCCCTGCCAAACGCGATGTTTACGGTGGAGCTAGAGAATGGTCACTCGGTGCTCAGTCACCTGGCCGGGAAGATGCGCACGAACTACATCCGTGTGCTGCCGGGAGATCGCGTCACCGTCGAGCTCTCGCCCTACGATCTGACGCGAGGGCGCATTACCTACCGCCACCGCTAAGCTCCTTGGAGCCGGTTCTGCCGGACCGGCTCCGGGACCGGCTCGTGGTGATCGTGTGATCCCGGCCAGCAACTCATCGGGCGCACGTCCGGGCATCACGCGAGCGATGACCTGCCACTGCCCGAGACAGTAGTGCTGCTCGTCGTGCCGGGTCCAAACTACGGTGGCGGTGGAGCGATAGGACGACAGGGCCGGTCACCATGAGGTGACCGGCCGCTTTGCTTTCCCCAGTCGTCAATACCGCGTGTTCCGCCTGCCACCGCTGGCGACGGTCCTGGTGCTGCCGGGCGCAGCATCATTCCGCATCAGCTGGCGTCCCGTCAGTCACAGGCGATGCCCAGGTGGTCGACCCGAACCTCGCCGTTGGTGGAGATCTGGTGAAACCGGGAGGTGCAGATGGTGTCACCATCGACGGTGGTGCTCTTGGCGTGCCCACTCGCAAGCGTCACCACACGTCCGCAGGTGAGCGCCGGCTCGGACGATGTCCGTCGCTCGTCATGAACGACAACGTCGCCGACCTTCACCGTGTCAACCTGGGTAGAGGTGAGTCGGATAACGGCCGTTGCGCCGCCGCCGCTCGTGCGCACGGTGCCAGTGACGAGCAAGCAGAATGTCACCACCGGATCGCCTGGAATCAAGACGCAATCGCTGAAACCGAATCTGGCCGACCGACCTGCGGCCGCATCACCGGAGAGCATCGCCGTCTGTCCAACCAGCACCAGCAACCGCATTGAGAGCATTACCGGGCGACCGCTTCGCGTAACACGCCTGAGGCGTGCACTGGTCATCACTGGTGCTCCTCTCCTGGGGGCGGGTTCCGGATCACGCAGATGCGGTCGCTCGCGACATAAGAATATCCTGATATCCAGGACGATCGTACTGGTGCGTAAGACGGGAGTCGGGAAGAATCGCTACACGGCGGGGTTTCGATGGCGTCACCGGCGCGGCGTATACTCCGGCCGGTCCGTTCAGCCATCGAGCGTCGGTCGTCGACGGCGACCGGCAGCCGACCAGTCACTGCACCGCGATGACGGGCCAGGTCAGGCCGGCACGCGGATGCCGGCGGCTCGCGTCCAGTGATCGTAACGACCGGAACATGCTGATCTCTGCCATCCTCTGAACGGTTGGGGTCCCTAACATATCGAGCAACTCTGCCGGCGCGACATTCACGTTCGCGTGGTCAGGTGGTGAGCGGCGCCACGAGCTCGTGGCGCCGCGTCGTGGAGTCGTGCTGGCACGATGATGGGGAGCGGCCTTGAGAGCAGACGGTGACACGCTCGCTCGACACGATGGGGCAACAAGGGAATGAACTTGCTGGAGGCGATTGTCCTTGGGGTGGTCCAGGGGCTCACCGAGTTTCTGCCCATCTCGTCGTCGGCCCATCTCATCATCGTGCCGTGGCTCCTCGGTTGGGATGAACCGGGGCTCGCGTTCGATGCCGCCCTCCACCTCGGAACCCTGGTGGCGGTGCTCTGTTACTTCTGGCGTGATCTGCTCGGGATGGTGATGGCCCTGCCTGTCGCCCTTACCCGGCCACGTGCGCTCTTGCGCGATCTCGACCCCGGACGGGGCTGGGATGCCGCCGCCGCCGACGCGAATGGCAGCGCTCGCCTCGCCCTGCTCGTCGCGATCGGGACGCTGCCGGGGCTCATCGCCGGGGTAATCGGTCAGGGCGCGATCGACGACCTCTACCACGGCGACGGTGTGAGCGTCGGCGCGATCGCGGCGATCGCGGTCGCACTGATGGCGCTTGGCCTGCTCCTCTGGGTCGCCGAGGGCGCCGCGGCGCAGCAGCGACGGATCGCTCACCTGACCTGGCGCGACGCGGTGACGATCGGCCTCGCGCAGGCGACGGCGCTGGTTCCGGGGGTCTCGCGATCGGGCGCCACCATCACCGCGGGGCTTTTTCAGGGTTTGCACCGTGCTGATGCCGCGCGATTCTCCTTTCTGCTCGGTGTGCCGATCATCGCGGCGGCAGGGTCGAAGGGACTCCTAGATGTCGCCGGCGAAGGTCTGTCCCGGCATGATCTGGGATTACTCGCCGTTGGCGTTGTCACGTCGGCAATTGTTGGCTTCGCTGCGATCTGGGGTCTGCTGCAGTTCCTGCAGCGATCGACCACACGAATCTTCACCTTCTACCGGCTTGGTCTCGGACTGTTCCTTCTTGCGCTCCTCGCTGGCGGCTTTCGCTAGCCATGCGTCGTCGACCGCGCTGTCCATCGAGCGCGCGCCAGCGGCGTTCCTGGGACGTGCCGGCCAGCGGTGGGAGAGCGCCCGATCCTTGACCTGCCGCGGCGCTCCGCTAGCCGCCAGCGGCCGGGGTGGCGTTGGTGAGCGCATCGGGTGGTGGTTCGATCACCATCGGGGCGTTGAAGTCGCCGTACTGATAGATCATGTAGTGGCGGTTCGAGACCATCGCCTCGCGGACGACCTCGCCACTCCCGACATCGACCCACCAGGCGTACCAGGCGGCCACGTAGGTACGAGGCTCGGTTTGCTCCGGGGTCATAAACGAGATCACGCGGACGCGCACGCCGTCGATCTCAACTTCCGGTCCCAGCCGGAAATCACGGGCGGTCTGATAGCTCTCTCCCCAGTTCACCGGCAGAAAGAGAGGAGAGCCCAGGCGCTCGATCCAGGGCTGCCCTGGTTCGCGAAGCCATTCGCGGTCGCCGACGATGATCCGTTGAAAACTGCTTGCTTGCTCGCTCCAGGACGCGGGCGAGCCATCACTGCCGTCATTCAGTGCGACCTCACCGGAGAAAAGCGCCCCCTGACCATCGGTCAGTCGCTGGCTGAACCGGAGCCGGTGGTTGCTCGTCATCGTCGCCAGCCCCCGGTCGAAGATCGCCCGCGCATCGGCGTCGGTTGCGACGCTCGGGGGAGCGCCAGTTCCATTCACGTTTGGGTCCGGCAGCATGAAGTAGAAGGGAACGACCGTTTCCTGAGCGGCTTGAGGCTGGACCGTGACTTCCGCCCGCCACCAGCCCGCGCCGGGGAGATCGACCCCGCCCACGGCAAAGTCGCCCAGCGCGTCGGCCTGAGGAACGACGTTTCGTCCCTCCGCGACGTGATCGAGCGGTGTGAAGACGACCCGCGTCGCCTGTCCCGGGGATATTTCTTCGTCTGTCCCCTCGTCGGAAATCAATCGCACGACCACCGCGTTCTTGCCAGGACGTGCCGGTTGGAGCTGGAGGTGAACCTCGCCGTGCGGTAGTGGCGCGGCGAGATCGACCATCGCCAGGTCACCGTTTCCGGCGCGGGTACCGGGTGGCGCAAGCAATGTCAGGAGTGACCCTCCCAGGACCACGATCAGCGCAAGGATGGCCTCCACCCGGATGGTGCGCGCCGCCAGTGACGCCGAGCCGATCCGGGCCGCGCCCCGCCGCAGGGCGTCACGATGGAAAGTGGCCAGGGCGAGCACGGGAGTGAGCGCCAGGAGCTTCAGGAGCAGCACCTTGCCATAGCCACTCTCCCAGAGCGAGGACAGGTGGGGCAGGATTAAGCCCGAGTTGAGGATGCCGGTGGCGACTCCAATGACGACGAGACCTAGTGCAATCCGGGAAAAGCGACGGACGGGATCGATGGAGGTGGCCACCGCCGGCCGTCCGTCGTCCGGTTGATCGCCGCGTTGCCGCGGCCAGGCGATCGCCAGATGGGCCAGCCCGCCGACCCAGACTGCAATTGACCACTCGTGGAGCACGACCGACGCGATGCCCAATGGACGCCAATGCTCCCGTGCGGCCGCGTGACTGGTCAGGCTGAGGCCGAGCAGACCGAGGAGGGCGACGACGAGCAGCATCCACGTCGCGGCCCGGGTCAGCGACGGGACGCGAGACCCTCGAATCGCGGTCAGCGCCAGGATCGTGGGGATCAGCACGACCGCCGCCAGGCGGAGCCACCAGGCGTCCGGCATCGCCTCGACCGAGCCACGAAGACCCTCCGTGGCGATCCCGGCCCGAGGCCAGCGATCCTGGAGCAGAGGTTCGGCTAGGGTCGCGACGAGGGCGATGGCGCTCCCGGCGGTGACCAGCGTCCGTCGCCGCTCCGTGCCCGGCATCTCGTCGGCGCCAGGGCCCACAATCAGCCGAGCGAAGAACGCACCGCCAGCGACTGCCGCCAGACCGAGAAACGTCAGCCAGCGGCTCGCAACCGCCCACGGAGCGGGAGTCTCGCCCTGGACCCGCGCGGCGCCCGGGGCACGACCGCCGCCAACCCGAAACGCATAGGTCCCGGAGAGCGCATGGCCATCCTCCCGCGAGCGCACCGCCCACCCAACCGTGAACGTCCCGGTGTCGAGGTTCGCGACCGAGGCAAGGACGTGGCGCGGGTCAGCGGGATCGAGCCGCGCCTCGCCGATCGGTATCGACCGGCCGGTGTCGTCGAAAAGGCGGATCGACGGCGAGCCAGCGCCCGTGTCAATCGCCTCAGTCAGCCAAATCTCGATCCTGTCCGGCGGCGCGGTGAGCAGGCCGTCCACCGGAGGATCTGCGTGGTCGAGTTCCGCGTGGGCGCCGGCACGCGGCGCACCGATGAGGATACTGGCGAGCATGAGCATCAGGAGGGCCGCTGCCGCCCGGAACAGATGCGCGGGTATGCTGCCGGGCGCGGGAGTGATGGTCACCGGGCATCCCTTCGAGCGACGGTGTGAATAACGACAGGCTAGCGCAGATTGGTCTGGGTAGAGAGCATACTCGGGGGTCGATGGTTGCCGCGAGCGGAGATGGGCGTTGATGCCTGGTGCCGGGTAGACAGGGGTGCGGAGGGAGTGGCGATGGCGCCGGTACCTGTAACCCAAGAGCGAGCAGACGAGATGTTGCCGGACGATCCAAAGGAGATCGTCTCCCGGGGCTATGATGTGATCGGGGAGCAGTACGTGACATGGTCCAGTCGTGAGACGGACGGACCGCGAGAGCGATACCTTGCCCTGCTCGAAGAGCGATTGCCACCAGGGTCGCAGATTCTGGAGCTTGGCTGTGGCACCGGAGCCCTGACCACGACCCGTCTCGCCACGCGGTTCGCCGTGACCGGGGTCGATATCTCGCCGCGCAGTCTGGAGGTGGGGCGGCGTCGGGTGCCGGACGCCACCTTCGTTCAGGCCGATATGACGCGGCTGGAGCTGCCGCCCGCGAGCGTCGATGCGGTCACCGCCTTTTACTCGATGACCCATGTGCCGCGTGAGGAGCACCCCGGGTTGCTGGGCAAGATCGCACGCTGGCTGCGACCTGGTGGGCTGCTCGTGGCGACGATGGGAGCAGGGAGCGTCGCTGGCGACATCGAGGACGATTGGCTCGGGGTGCCGATGTTCTTCAGTCACTTCGACGCCGACGAGAACGAGCGGCTGGTGCGCCAGGCCGGCTTCACCGTCAGCTCGGCCCGCGTCGAGACGACCGACGAGGATGGCGTACCGGTCGCCTTTCTGTGGGTCGTTGCCGAGGCACCTCGATAAGGCATGGATGCGACTGTCGGCCAGCGCCGCTGACGTGATCGCTCGTCGGTCGGAATACGATGGCTCGTCTCGGCGATTCGATCCCGTTACCCTCGGGGCGTCTGCAAACCCGCGATCCGTGGAGGGACCGAATGATTGATCTATCGACGATCGCACTCTTTCTCCCGGCGACGCTGGCATTGTTGGTTGTGCCAGGTCCCGCGATCCTCTACATCATGACGCGGAGCATCAATCAAGGTCGCCGGGCCGGCATCCTGTCGGCGCTGGGCGTCGGTGTCGGGGGTCTCATGCACGTTGTCGCCGCGACGGTCGGTCTTTCCACCCTGCTCGTGGCATCGGCGTCCGCATTCTCGGTCGTCAAGTACGTTGGGGCCGCCTATTTGATCGTGCTCGGCATCCGGACGCTCCGGACCCGTGGTCAGGCGTATCACGGGTCGGTCACGATCTCGGCGAGTCTTTGGCGCATCTTCTGGCAGGGAGCTATCGTCCAGATCTTCAATCCCAAGGTTGCCCTCTTCTTTCTCGCGTTTCTGCCGCAGTTCGTTGATCCGTTCCGTGGAGCGGTGGCGCTCCAAACCCTCTTTCTCGGTGGGTTGTTCGTGGCGACCGGAATCTGCACCGATAGTGCCTATGCCATGCTCGCCAGCGCCGCAGGGAGAAGGATGCAGAGCAGTCCGCGGTTTGTCCGACGGCAGCGCCTGATGACCGGTAGTATCTACCTTGGCCTGGGGCTCACGACCGCATTCGCGGGCGTTGAAAAGACGTAACAGGTCCGACAACCAATCGTTATCATCGGGCACCGCGGCTTCGACTGGGGCGCTCGCGACGAGCGTGTAGTGCCATGACGCTTCTCCTCCAGGCCGCCAATATCCGCCATGCCTATGGTGGGAACCAGATCTTCGACGACCTCTCCTTGGAGATGAAGGAGGGCGACCGGATTGCCCTGGTCGGGGCCAACGGGGCGGGGAAGTCGACCCTGTTCAAGTTGATGGCACGTCAGCTTACGCCAGACGCTGGGGTCGTCACGCACCGGCGGAATCTGATCGTCGGGTACCTGACCCAGGAACCGGACCTCGATGGGAGCGCCACGCCGCGTCAGACGCTCGCGCTTGACGCTGGCGATCCGGCGACACTGGAGGCGGAGCTGCGCGATCTGGAAGCCGCGATGGAGACGGCGTCGGACGACGATGAGCTTTCCGCCGTCCTCGATGCCTATGGGGTCGCACTGGCACGTTTGGAGTCGAGTGCGGGGCCCGGCCACGAGTTTGAAGCCAGGGTTGCGACCACCCTGCGGGGTCTCGGTCTGCCGGAGGATCGGTGGGATTGCGCGATCGGTCCGATGAGTGGCGGCGAGCGAAAGCTCGTCGGGCTGGCCCGGCTCGTGGTGGCCACGCCCGACCTGTTGCTGCTCGACGAGCCGGATAACCACCTCGATGAGGCAGCCAAGGGGTGGCTGGAGCGATTCGTGGCTGGTTATCCGGGCGCCGTCGCCTTGATCTCCCACGACCGCTGGTTTATCGACCGGGCCGTCAATCGCATCTTTGAGCTGGAGGACGGGCGGATTGAGGGCTATCCGGGCAATTACAGCGCCTTTCGGGCCGAGAAACGAGAGCGGCTTGAACGCCAGGCGCAGCTTCGGGATTTGCAGGAGAGGGAACTCAAGAAGCTCAAGGCGAGTGCGGAGCAGCTCACCCAGTGGGCGCGCCAGAACCCCAAGTTCGCTTCTCGGGCGGAGAACCAGCGGCGCAAGCTGGCTGCCGAGCGAGAGCGACTGGCCGCAACGCCCCCACCCGTTTTGACCCGCCGGAGCATCGATGTCGATCTCGACGCCGAGCGCGGCAGCACGATCGTGCTCGACGCGGCGGGGCTGGCGAAGTCATATGGCGACCGCACGATCTTCGAGCCGTTCGACCTGGTGATTCGTCACGGGGAGGCGGTTGGTCTCGTTGGAGGGAATGGTGCGGGTAAGACGACCCTGGTGCGTCTGGCGCTGCACCATGAGGAGCCAAGTGCTGGTCGGATACGCATGGGACCGAGCGTGGTGCCCGGGTACTACGCGCAGCAGCAGGAGACGTTCGATCCGGCGATGACGCCGATGGCGGTCGTTCGATCGATCAAGCCATTGACCGAGCAGCAGGCGTTGTCGTTTCTCGCCAGCTACCTGTTCGACCGCGATGATGCCTTGAACCGGATTGGCCACCTGAGCGGGGGCGAGCGCGCCCGCTTGCAGATCGCGGTCCTCGTGTTGCGCGGCGCCGATTTCCTGGTGCTTGACGAGCCAACGAACAACCTCGACCTGCCATCGATCGAGGCGCTCGAAGGGGCGTTGCTCGCGTTCCCCGGGACCATCCTGGCGATCTCGCACGATCGCTACTTCCTCGATCGCATCTGCACTCGCATCGTGGAAGTCGATCGAGGGGTGGTTCGAGATTATCCGGGCGGCTTCAGCTACTACGACGCCCACCGCGGTCGCGGCGCCGAACTGACCATCCGTCCGCCTCAACCCGCCGTGCGCGCCGGTAAGCCCGCCAAGAGCCGCCTCTCGGGTGTGTCCAGCAGGGGGTAACGTGACCTGGTGGGGAGCCGGCTCGTAGAAGGAGGCGCAGGCCGTATCGGTTCCACCACGGCAACCAAAACATTCAGCGGCAGTTCAGAAGGTTGAACCGTGGGCGGCCACTGCGTGGGCTGCCCCTGCCGTCACAGAATCGTGACGCTTTGGGCGAATATCGGCCACACCTGCCGGGTATGCTAGAGAACATGATGAGTCAATGCGGATCAGCGGCAAAGATGCAGACGTGGCGGCAGGAATCCGACGATGGAACGCTCGCGGTTCGCCGCATGGCCATCCGATTGAGAGTGCGTCAGCTGCTGAGCCTGGCGGTGATGGTTGGGGTGCTCGTTGTCCTCGCGTTCGTGGGCATCGCCGCGTAGAGGGCAACCGGTGCCGGCCCGTCTCGCGGGCAGCCACCAAACACGGTCGGGACGGTGGACCTGCTCGGAGCGATCGTGGAACCGCTGGCGGCCGGACCGACAAGTACATCTTGCCACAGGACGGGCGTGGGCGGAGCCAGCATTGGCGGTTTGGTGCCGGCGGGACGGGAGTTGCTGATGTTGATAACGACGACGAATACGCTTGATGGTCATCGGATCGTGCGCTAGCTCGGCATCGTTAGCGGCGAGGCGATCATGGGCGCTAACATCATGCGCGATCTCTTCGCGGCGGTGCGCGATGTCGTCGGTGGCCGCTCCGCCGCCTACGAGCAGGAACTGCGGCGGGCAAAGGACCTCTTGATGCAGGAGATGACCGAGCAGGCTCAGGCGCTCGGCGCGAATGCGGTCATCGGCGTCGATCTCGACTACGAGACGTTGGGACAGAATGGCGGGATGCTGATGGTGACTGCCAGCGGCACCGCCGTGGTTATCGAGAACGCGCCGTATTGAGGGCTGATTGCCACCCATAGCGAGTAAATCGCCGCAGCGTTGCCACACGAGTGGTGGTCTGCTATGGGCCGATTCGCGACGTATGCCGTACCCCCGCCACATGGCGGCTGTCAGATCTCCTGGCCACACGGATACGCCGATCACGCCGAGGCCCCCCTTCCTCGGGGTTGTATGACCCCGGAGGTCAAGGGCACCTTGCGCAGATCACCTTGGCGGCGCAGCCTGTCAGGCGGGGACGCCAGCTGGGGCGATCTGCACCTTGAGGCCGGCCCCGGAGCGAACAAGGTCAATCGCCTCGGGAAAATCCTCGATACCGAGGGTGTGGGTCACCATACAGCGACCGTCGACGGCACCGCTGGCCAGTACCTGCACCGCCGGCCCATACGAGTTGAGCACCGCCATCGAGCCGAGGATGGAAATCTCCTCGTTGTAGATCTTGAAGGCATCGTAGCTCGCCTTCTCGCCCGGCGGGCAGACGCCGAAGATGAGCAGCTTGCCGCACCGGATGACGGCGTCAATAGCCATCTCGGCCACCTTGGTGACGCCGGTGGCTTCGATCACGATGTCGAAACCGCGGGGGGCGTGGCTGCGAACCTCGTCGAGTGAGGTGCCGACGACGTCAAATCCGAACTCACGAGTGGCGCGCTCAAGCCGGCCTCGGTTGATGTCGATCAAGGCGACGAGGCTGGCGCCGTTGTAGCGTGCGAGTTGGGCGTTGAGGAGGCCCATCGGGCCGGCGCCGTAGACCAGGTAGGTGTCGCCAACGCGCGACTGCAGACGATGAAAGCCGCGGACGACGCAGGAAATCGGCTCGATCAACGCCGCGTCAGCAAACGACATCTGGTCGGGTAGTGGGTAGACCGTATTGGCCGGCACGGCCACGCGCTCGGCGAATCCGCCGGGGTGCGACCCAACCCCGACGCCATTCCATCGCTCGCAGAGGTTGCCCTGTCCCCGCTGGCAGAAGTAGCAGGCCCCGCAGCTGAGCGTGGGGTCGACGCCGACCCGGTCGCCCACCGTGACGCCAATCACGTCGCTCCCAACCGCGACGACCTCCCCGCCGAACTCGTGTCCAGGAATGATCGGGTAGGTTGTCGGTGGAAACTCGCCATCGATAATGTGGATGTCGGTCCCGCAGATCCCGCAGGCGCCAACCCGGACGACGACCTCGTTCGGTCCCGCTTCCGGCTCGGGGACGTCGTCGACCCGAATCGACCCTGGCTTCTCGACGATCACGGCGCGCATGGGCCTGGTCCTTTCCGAGCTACTCGGTTTCGTTCGTTGCATCGTCATCCGATTACGGATTCCGTAGTTCTGCCTTCAGAGGAGACGGCGCCTCGGCGAGCGGCATCCTGGGCGCCCCGGGGCTCCTTGGCGCCGTGATCCCCGAGCGTTCCGCGGGCACTGTCAAGGATACCGTTTGTCGCCTGGGAGCATGGCCCGGGCTTGGCTACTGCCCGTCGGCGGCTGGCAGGCGGCGAACGTGTGCGTCACCTGCATGCCGTGTGCGTGGCGGCAACCGTTACTTCACCGCGCCCATCGAGAGACCGCGGACGAGCTGGCGTTGAGCCGCCCAGCCAAGCAAGACGATCGGGAGGACCGCCATCGTGCTCGACGCGGCCAGCTTGGCCCAGAAGAGACCCTCGCTGGTGACGAACTTCACCATGAAGATCGGGACTGTGGCATGTCCCGCTGCCGCCAGGCTGACCGCAAAGAAGAACTCGTTCCAGGCAAAGATGATCGAGATAAAGATCGTCGCCACGACTCCCGGCCCAATCATCGGGAGCAGGATCTCGGTCATCTCCCGGACGATGCCAGCGCCGTCGACGCGCGCCGCATCGAGGACGTCGCGCGGCACCTCCTCGAAGAAGGAGCGCAGCATCCAGATCGCGATCGGCAGGTTCATCGCGGTGTAGAGAATGATGAGGCCGCGCATCGAGCTCAAGAGCCCGAGATTCTTGTAGATGATATAGAGCGGCACAATCACCCCGGCGGGTGGAAGAAACTTGGTCGAGATGAAGAAGAAGAGGACGTCCTTCCACTTCTTGGTCGGTCGCAGCGCGATAGCGTAGGCGGCCGGGATCGCCAGCACCATGACGATGGCGGTCGAGGTCAGCGAGGCGATCAACGAGTTCGCAAAGAAGGGCTTGAAGTCGCCGCCGAGAATGAGCCGGTATTGTTCCAGGGTCGGCTTGAAAATAAGTTTCGGCGGCAGGCTGACCGCGGCGGCCTCACTCTTGAACCCCGTGATCACCATGTAGAAGACCGGAAAAAAGGCGATGATCCCAACGATCCAGGCGGCTACGGCCCAGGCGGTCGACGCTCGTTCCTTCGAGAAGCCGCGCTGTCGTCGTCGAGGAATCGCCGCTGGAACCGTTGATTGAGGAGCCGAGAGGGTACTCTGCATCGTCTTATGCCCCTTCCATCATGCGGTCGAGTGCGCGCAGCAGCAGCGTGATCACCAGGATCGAGAGCAAGACGACGATCACGCCGAGCGCGGCGCCAAGCCCAACATTCGATCCTTCGATCGCCTTGCGATAGACGAGGTAGGGCAGCGTCGTCGTCGCGTTGCCAGGACCCCCCTTGGTCATCATGTAGAGCGGATCGACCTCCTGGATGATGTAGACGGTGCCAAGGAGCCCGCCGAGTTGCATGAACCGGGAAAGGTGGGGAAAGGTGATGCCCCGGAACTCCTGCCAGGCGGTCGCGCCGTCGACACGCGCCGCCTCGCGCACCTCTTCGCTGATCGACTGCATGCCCGCGAGCAGGATCAGCATCATGAAGGGCGCCCATCGCCAGACCAGCACGCCGACGATCGAGGCCGCCGGATAGTTGCCCAGCCAGTTGGGCGAGGGCGAGCCGGGAAGGACCGTCCGCAGCGTCCAGTCGACGACGCCGTAGATCGGATTGAGCATCATGTTCTTCCAGGTGAGCGACGCCGCCACCGGCATGATCAGAAAGGGCGTAATCAGCAGGGTGCGGACGACCCCCCGCCCCGAGAAACGATGGTTAACCAGCTCGGCGTAGAGTAGACCCAACAAGAGCGAGAGGAAGACCGCCGAGACGACGAAGATGACGGTATTGCCAACCGCCTCGCGGAAGGCCGGGTCCTTGGTGAGGATCGTCTGGTAGTTGCCGAGGCCGGCGAACGCCTTGCGGTCGGGTCGCTGCAGGTTCCAGCGTTGCAGGCTATACCAGAGAGTGAGGATGAAAGGAGCCTGGGTGACCACCACCGCGTAGATAATGGCCGGCAGCATCAGCAGACGGCCGACGGGCTGATGGCCAAGCCGGTGGAGCAAGGTTGGCCGCCGGTCTCGCTCGTAGATCGGTTCGACGCGCTGACTCGCGACCGCCATGCCTCTCTCCCTTCGTCGAAGGCCGTTCCGGCGCCGCGTGGCTCCTGACCGCGAGCGGGTAGGAGCCACACCGAGCCACACCGAAGACCGGATGTGCCGGACGCGAGCGGGGCGAGGGACAGAGGTCCCCCGCCCCACCTCGTTACGCTGCGTGAGACCGAGACCGGCTAGCTCTGGTAGCCACCGTCGATCGCGGTCTGGTTGGCGAGATCGTTGGCAGCCTTGATCGCCTCGTCAATCGTTTTATCCCCGACGATCGCGGCGGCAAACTGCTGACTGACGTCGGTCCCTAGTTGCTGGAACTCCGGGATCCGCACGAACTGACCGCCCGTGTAGGGCACCGGATCGACCGTCGGCTTATCGGGGTTGGCCGCCTCAATCGACTTGAGGACGATGTCGGCGAAGTCGCCCGCGAACTCCTGGTAGGAGGGATCGGCATAGGTCGATCCCCGGGCGCCGGTCGGCGCCTTGCCCCAACCTTCTTTCTGGGCGACCAGCTGCTCGAACTCCTTCGAGGTTGCCCAGGTCATGAAGGCGATGCCCGCCTCCTTGGCATCCGAGTTGGCCTCCATCGCGAACGCCCAGTTCCAGAGCCAGCTACCGGTCGGCAGCTCGGCCGAGGGGGCATAGGCGAAGCCGACCTGGTCGGCGAACTTGTTCAGCGTCGGATCGGAGAGCAGCTCGGCGGCAGAGGTCGCGTCGTACCACATCGCCACCTTGCCGTCGTTGAAGAGATTCTCACACTCGGTGAAGCCCGACTGCTCGGCGCCAGGCTCGCCGGCGTCCTTGAGGAGCTGGATGTAGAAGTTGATCGCCGCCTTGCTCTTCTCTGAGTCGAGCTGCGCCTTCCAGTCCTCGTCATACCACCGTCCACCAAAGGCGTTGATGACGGTGGTTAGCGGGGCCAGTTGCTCGCCCCAACCGGGGAGACCGCGGAGGCAAATGCCGTACTGCTGCTGGTCGGGCTTGTTGAGCTTGCGCGCAAACTCGCCGATCTGCTCCCAGGTCGGGCGCTCCGGCATCTCGATCCCGGCGGCTTGAAACAGGTCTTTGCGGTAGAAGGTCATCGAGCTCTCACCGTAGAACGGCAGACCGTAGAGCTTGCCGTCGTAGGAGAGCCCGGCCCGGTGCGCCGGGAAGATATCTTCGAGATCGTAGGTTGGGTTGGCGGCCGCATCGTCGCCGACCTCTTCCAGCCAGCCCTGCTGACCCCAAAGTGGCACCTCGAAGGTGCCGACGGTGAAGACATCGAACTGCCCGGACTGATTCGAGACATCCTGGGTGATGGTCTGCCGAATCTCGTTCTCCGGCAGCACCGTCAGGTTGACCTTGACGTTGGGATAGACCTTGTTGAACTCCCCAGCGTCGACCAGCGCCTGCAGGGTCGTCATCTGCGGGTTGCCGACCATCCCGACATCGATCGTCCCGGTGATGTCCGGGTTCGGCGCCATGCCGCCCGGCGAGGCCACCGCGGCGGGCGTCGCATCCTGGGCCAGGGCATCGGCCCGGCCGATGGCGGCGAGCATCGGGATGATCAGGAGAAGCGTTGCGGTGAGCGCGAGAACCTTAGCGAGCCGTCTGGGCATCTGGTTGCTCCTTCTCCCGGCGAGCATCATTGACTGGCCGGGGTGATGGCATCGTAGCAAGACTGATGACACGGTCTCTCGCGGATCGCCCTCCTTCCTGGCGGCCACCAGGGTGTTGATCTCCCGGGTTGTTCCGCGCATTCGTGGTTAGGGTCGAAGTCAGGCATAGTATGGGTACGACTCGCTGGTGGTCAATACTCTGGACCTCGTTGTCTCAGCATCCGGGACGTGCTGCTTATCTCGCGGTGCGTGACGACTGCCTGTTTCGGAGCACCTGCGGTACGAGGACGCCAAGCGCGGCGATAGCGAGGATGGAGCCTGAGATGGGGCGGGTGACGAAGGTTGAATAGTCGCCCTGGCTGATCTGCAGCGCGCGCCGGAAGTGATCTTCGGCGACCGGTCCGAGGATCACGCCGACGACCGCCGGTGCGACTGGAATATCGAATCGTCGCATCAGGAAACCGACCGCGCCGATGACGTAGAGAACGACCAGATCAACGGTGGAGTTGCTGAGGCTGTAGGTGCCGAGACCGGCGAAGACCAGGATGCCGGCATAGAGATGGGGACGCGGGATCGCCAGGAGCCGGACCCAGACCCCTGCCAGCGGCAGATTCAGGATCAGCAGCATCGTATTCCCGATATAGAGGCTGGCGATCAGACCCCAGACCAGATCGGGGTTCTTGTCGAAGAGTGTCGGGCCCGGATTCAGGCCGTATCGCTGAAAGGCGGCGAGCAGGATGGCGGCCGTTGCCGAGGTCGGCAGACCGAGTGTCAGTAATGGCGCGAGAACGCCCGCCGCCGAGGCATTGTTCGCCGCCTCCGGCCCGGCCACCCCCTCGATGGCGCCATGACCGAACTCCTCGGGGTGCTTAGTCAGTCGCTTCTCCAGTGCGTAGGAGAGAAAGGTCGGGATCTCCGCGCCGCCCGCGGGTAGGCTGCCGATCGGAAACCCGAGCGCCGTGCCACGTAGCCATGGTTTCCATGACCGCCGCCACTCGTCGCGCGTCATCCAGATCGAGCCTCGTACCGGAATGACGGCATCGGTATCGTGACGAAGGCGAGACGCCACCCAGAGTGTTTCGCCGACAGCGAAGAGACCGACGGCCACGGTGACGACATCGATGCCGTTGAGCAGCTGGGGAACACCAAAGGTGAAGCGGCTCTGCCCGGAGAGGGTGTCGATGCCGACCAGTCCGACCGCCAGCCCAGCGAAGAGACTCAGCAGACCCCGCGCCAGTGAGTTACCGAGGAGCGCGGTAATCGTCGTAAAGGCGAGGACAACGAGCGCGAAGTATTCGGCAGGTCCGAACTTGAGACCGACCCTGACCAGAACCGGAGCGAGGAAGGTCAGACCGATCGTCGCGATCGTGCCCGCGACGAACGATCCGATGGCCGCCGTCGCGAGTGCGGCTGCGCCCCGGCCGCGCTTGGCCATCAGGTTTCCCTCAAGGGCGGTGATGATCGAGGCCGATTCCCCCGGCGTGTTGAGGAGGATCGACGTCGTCGAGCCGCCGTACATGCCGCCGTAGTAGATCCCGGCGAACATAATGAAGGCGCTGACCGGCTCCAGCGTATAGGTCACCGGCAGCAGGAGGGCAACGGTCAGTGCTGGCCCGATCCCCGGGAGCACGCCGATCGCGGTGCCCAGCACTACCCCGATCAGCGCCCAGAGCAGATTCTGTGGTGTCAGGGCGATGGCAAATCCATCGATCAGGTGACCGAGCGAGCTCATGAGAACCAACCCGAGAAGATGCCTGCCGGCAACCGCAGGTCGAGGCCGCGGGTGAAGCCAGCGAACACCACGGTCGAGAGCACCAACCCAATCGCGAGGTTCTGGGCGATCTTCCGGCTCCCCATCGCGATGGCGGACCCCGCGTAGAGCAGGGCCGAGGCAATCACGAACCCGGCCCGCTCCATCAGTAGCAGATACGCCACCAGCGCAATCGCGATCGTCCCAACCGTCCGCCAGTCGGTCGGCAATGTTGGGTCGGCATCTTCCGACTCCGACGTCGGCGCCGAGCCGCGTCCCGTCAGCGCCTCAATCGCGACCCAGATACCGATCAGGACAAGACCACTCCCGACGATGTAAGGAATGACTCGGGGGCCGACCTTGGCGTAGGCCGGAGTGACGCGGATATGGGTCGTCTGCCAGACGACGAGGAGACCGAAGATGACGACGCCAATGGCGAGGAAAAGCTCCGTCCATTCGACTCGCCTGGAGGAGAGATCGTCACCATGCCGCATCGGTCGTGTCACCCTCCACCTCGCCCGATTGCACCCATCGCTGGGTACAATCGGGCAGACAAGCATGCCGGCTACCGCGAGGGGTTCAAACGCTGATCGATAGCTCCGGCGATGAGCTGAGCGATTAGCTGATCAAGCCGAGGTCTTTGAGGATCGGTTCAACGCGGCTGCGCTCGTCACTGAGAAACGTCTTGAACTCATCCCCGGCCAGGAAGTAGTCCTGCCAGCCATATTTGGCGAGTACGCCCTTCCAGGCATCCGAGGTTCGCATCGCGTCGACCATCGCCACTAGGCAAGCCTGGGTGCCTTCCGGAAGGTCGGGCGGCGCGACGAGGCCACGCCAGTTCGCAAGCTCAAGGTCGATTCCCTGCTCTTTCAAGGTCGGCGCGACGCTCGCGCCAGCCGCCGGGGAAGCGGCAGCGCCCGGCGTGGCAGCGGAACCGGTCGCGGCGCCCGACACGGCCAGGGCACGGAGCTCGCCTGAATTGATCTGGTCGAGCCATTCTCCCACGCCGGAGATCCCCGCGGAGACCTGCCCGCCCAGCACCGCGGCGAGCGCTTCGCCACCACCGGAGAAAGGAACGTAGTTCACCTTGGTGGGATCAACCTGAACCGCCTTCGCCAGCAGCCCGGTCAGGATGTGGTCGGTACCTCCGGCCGAGCCACCACCCCATGAGATCGATGTCGGATCGGCCTTGAATGCCTGGACCAGATCGTCGAGCGTCTGAAACTTCGAGTCCTTGGGGACGACGATCACCTCGTACTCGGTCGTCAGGCGGGCAATCGGTGTGACATCGTCGAGGGTCGTCTGTGATTGGTTGGTAGCGATAGCGCCAACCATGACCAGCCCCATCATCATGAGCTGATAGGGGTTGCCCTTCTCATCATTGACGAGCTGAGCGATTCCAACGGTGCCGCCAGCGCCCTCGACGTTGTAGACCTCGACCGACTGCTGAACGATGCCGCCTTGCAGCACCGTTTGCATCTCGCGGGCGGTTGTGTCCCATCCACCACCCGGTTTGGCCGGAGCCATGATCTCCAGGGTTTCTTTCGGGAATCCTTCAACGCCGCAGGTGGCCGCCTGGACGCGAGTCGCCGGTGCGGCGATGGCCTGGGCCTGGGCAACTGGGCCGACAAGTGCCAGCGCCATGATCGCGGTCAATAGTCGCAAGCTTCGCATCCTCGCTCCTCCTCGTTGACGAGTCGTGGACCTTCAGGCCAGCCGCCTGAATTGGCATCAGTTCGGGCGCGGTTCAGCATATCGCATTCCACCGGTCACGACCGCGACCTTTCCAGACCTGGACCAGTGACGGCCCGAGTGCCAGTGACGGTACCCGGATCATCGCGCGTCTGTGTCGACCCCCACGGCCGCAGCGGGAAAATAGTACGGGTCAGCGCCGCCCAGATAGCGCCCATCAGCGGTGGCCATGACGCCGGCGGGGGAGGCGAAATCACCGAGCAGGAGCCGCTCGTCCCGGATCGCGATCTGGTGACCGCGGGCGGCCAGCGCATCACGGGTGGCGGATGGAAGCCGCTGGCTGACGATCAGCTCAGCCGTGGAAGCGTCGATCCGGGGCTGCTCGATCGCTCCCTGGATCGACTGATGATGGTCGACCAGGTTCATCACCAGCTGGGAATTGCAGTTCATGATCCTGCGACCTCCGCTGGAACCGAGACTGGCGACCACGTTGCCATTACGGGTGACAATCGCCGGCGCCATATTGCTGAGGGGACGTTTGCCGCCACCGACAGAATTGGGACGGCCCGGTTCTGGGTCGAACCACATCATGCCGTTGTTGAGCAGCACACCGGTGCCGGGTACCACCACCCGGCTTCCCCAGCCGCTCAACAGCGTGGTCGTGAGTGAGACAGCGCCGCCGTGCCGGTCGATGACGCTCAGGTGGGTAGTGCTGCCATCCGCCATCTGATTGGGCTGGGTCGCATAGCCCGGGATGGACGTTGATAGCCCGTGCCGTATCCCGACCCTGTCGGGCAATCCGGTCTCGACCGGACCGAGATGAGCGGCGTCGAACCGAGCGACCCGCTCGATTGCGTAGGCAGGATCGATCAAGGTTTCGACCGGCACCTCGACGTAATCCGGGTCGGCGAGATAGGCGAAGCGGTCGGCGAACGCTTGCCGAAACGCCTGGGCCATGGTGTGGAGCGCCTCCGGACTGTTCTGCGGCAGGCTGCCGGTGCCGGCGGCGCTGAGCAGGTTCATCGACTCGATCAGCGTGGTGCCGCCAGAGCCGCCGCCAGTCGTGTGGACAACATGCCCGGCATAGGTAGCCGTGGTCGTTGCGGTAATCGTCGGAGCATACCGGCGCAGATCGTCGGCCGTGAGGAGACCACCCTCTGCGGCGAGATGGGCCCCAATTGCCTCCGCGATCGGTCCCTCGTAGAAGGCGCGGGGCCCGTCCGCGGCGATTCCTTCCAGCGTGGCCGCGAGATCCGTCTGCCGAAGCAGGGTCGGGGCTGCTTGCTCGATCGTCACCGGTGGGGCGCCGTCTGGGAGAAAGATCGCCGCGGTGGCGGGGAACCGGCTCAGCATGGCGGCATCGCGGGCGATCATCAGGGTGGTGTGCCACGACACGGGGACGCCGTCGCGGGCGAACGCGATCGCCGGTAGAAGCGCCTGAGCGAGCGAGATCGTCCCAAATCGTTCCAGGGCCAGGGCGAGCCCGGCGACGGCTCCCGGCAGTGCGACCGCCCGCGGCCCGGCGACGTTGGCGCCGCCGGCGACAAGGGGCCAGCCGAAGAGGGCGGTGTCGGCGCCGGAGCCAGCCAGGGGGAACATCTCCGGCGTCGCTGCCGCCGGCGCGAGCATCGGAAACTCCACGACGATCTGATCGCGGTCAGGCAGGTGGGCGACGAGAAAGCCGCCGCCACCGATTCCGCTCATCCATGGTTCGACGACCCCCGCCGCGAAGGCGGTCGCCACCGCCGCGTCGACAGCGTTGCCGCCATCGCGAAGTACCGCGGCGCCCACCTCGGCGGCATGGGTCGTCTTTGCGGCCACCATGCCGCCGCGTGCGATCGCTTCCTGTCGTCCGACGTACCATTCCGTTCGTCCGCCCACTGAACCTCCCTTGTGCCCTGCTCGTCGAGTACGGGCGCGATCATAGCCGAGTTTGACGCCTGCATCGGGTGCTTGATTTGACGCTCGTGGCCGCAGTCCGTACGATGCAAATCAGACAGCGCAACCGTAACAATGAACGCGAGGGGGCATGGTATGGCCTACAGGGACCCTCGACTCGGCGACCGGTCCGCGGGCGTCATGACTGAGATCGACGCCGCCGCGACCGACGAGGTCGACCCGGCGTTGCCCTGCCCGGTCTGCGGGGTGGATCTCATGGCGGATCCCCTCTTCGACACGCTGCGGGTCTGTGCCTCATGCCGCCGGCACTTCACATTGCCGGCCCGCGAACGGCTCGGGATGTTGGTCGAGCCCGAAACATTTGAGGAGACAAACGCGGCACTTATATCGGTCGATCCGATTGTCTTTCACGACCGGTGGCCTTTCCCCGATCGGCAGGCTGAAGCGCGGGAGCGGGTCGAGCTGCCAGAAGCGGTGATCACCGGGATAGCGATGGTGGGCGGTGAGTCCGTGGTCGTGATGGCGCTCGATTGCGCCTACCTGGGTGGCAGCATTGGCGTCGTGGCCGGGGAAAAGCTGGTCCTTGCCATCGAGCTTGCCCTGACCCGGCGCCTGCCGGTGGTCGCGCTCTGCTCGGGTGGAGGGGTTCGTACGCGGGAAGGCATGCTGGCACTGGCCCAGCTCGCCAAGACGACCGCGGCCGCCACCCGTCTCCATCGTGCCGGTCTGCCGTTTCTGGCCGTGCTGACCCACCCGACGACAGGCGGGGTCTATACCGGTCTGGCGAATCAGGCGGATATCATCCTGGCCGAGCCGGGCGCCCAGATCGGCCTCCACGCTGGCGGCCAGCTCGGCGCGCTGGATGCGACGCCGCAGACGGCCGAGTCCTTGCTCACCCATGGCATGATCGACGCGATTGCCGACCGCGAGCGGCTCCGTGAGACCGTCGGAACGCTCTTGAGACTGGCCAGGCGACGGGGAACGCCCCGTCCTCCCGTGTTGCCACTGTCGACGGTGACGAATGAGGCCGGGCCAGCCTGGGAGATGCTCGCGCTGTCGCGCCACCCGGATCGGCCGACGTCACGGACGTATATCCACCGTCTCATCGACGATTTCATTGAGATCCATGGTGATCGCGTCTCGGGCGATGATCCGGCGGTGATCTGTGGGCTTGGCCGGCTCGACGGCGTCGCGGTGATGGTCGTGGCCCAGGAACGGGGGCGCGGGGCCGACCGTGACCGGCGCCGGGAGGACCGCATCAGACCCGCGGGCTATCGCAAGGCGTGCCGCGCGCTGCGGCTCGCCGGTCATCTCGATCTTCCGGTCATTACCATGATCGACACCGCCGGGGCGGCGAGCGATGCTGTCGCCGAAGCGGGCGGCATCGGGCTGGCGATCTCCCAGACGTTGAGCCTGATGAGCATGTTGCCGGTCCCGATCATCGCCGCCGTCATCGGGGAGGCGGGAAGTGTCGGCGCCCTTGCGCTGGCGGTCGGTGACCGGGTGCTGATGCAGGAGCGTGCGGTCTACTCCGTCGCCGGCGTCGGTGATGCCAATCCGTCCTTCCCCGATGGAGCACGACTCGGCGCGCCGGCATTGCCAACACTGCTGACCGCCCGTGAATGCCACCGCCTCTGCGTCGTCGACACGATCGTCCCCGAACCGGTGCCGGCCGCGCATGTCGACCCTGACGCGGCCACGAGACTCCTCCGGGCTGCGCTCGTGCATGCGCTCGCGGAGACGCTCGCTGGGGGGACACGGCGCCTGCTCGACGAGCGTGCCCGGCGCGCCCGACATGTTGGTCAGGCCAGCCCGGAGGGTCACGAAGCGGCCCGCCATGAACTACGTGAGCTCCAGGAGCTGCAACGAACCGTCGCCCGGTCGCTGAATGAGCTGCGCGATCGCTGGGATACGCGCTCACGCGGCCGGCCACGTCTTCCACGCCACCTGCATCGCCCCGACCTCAGTGATCTGGCCGCGCGGCTCTCGGCCCGTCGCTCAGGCAGCGGCGGGTTGCCCGTAGGGGACGTGGTGACTTCACCCGATGCCGCGGCCGCGGCCGTCGATACCGAGGCAATCAGCTCATGAGTGATCCCCAAGCGGCCATCATGAACGGCGCGTCCGCCCCAGCACCGTACCGTGTCGCGGCCATCCAGTTCGAGCCGGCGCTCTTTGGCAAGGAGGCCAACCTGTCGTCGCTGCTCGCCATGACCGAGGAAGCGGCGCGGGAGGGCGCGCGACTGATCGTGCTTCCCGAGATGGCAACCGTTGCCTATTGCTGGGGGAGCCGGGACGAAGTGGCGCCCTTTGTCGAGACGGTGCCCGGTCCGACGACTGATCGTTTTGCGGCCATCGCCGCTCGGTACGATTGCTACGTGGTTGTCGGCCTGGCAGAAGTCGTTCCCGCCACCGGTGTCTACTACAACAGCGCGGTCCTGATCGGTCCGGGGGGCGTGATCGGTCTGTACCGGAAAACGCACTCCTATATCTCGGAGCCGAAATGGGCGAAGGATGGCGACCTGGGGTTGCCGGTCTTCGATACGCCGCTCGGGCGGATCGCGCTAACGATCTGCATGGACGCCACCTATCCAGAGACCACCCGCATTCCGGCGCTGCGCGGCGCCGATGTCATCTGCTTCCCGACAAACTGGCTGTCCGAGAAAAGCCCGTCACCGACCTGGATGGCTCGCGCTCTGGAAAGTGGTCTCTGGTTTGTCGCCGCCAATCGGTACGGCGAGGAGCGGGGCGTTCAGTTTTCCGGTGGCTCCTGCCTGATCGACCCCGACGGTGTCGTTCAGGCATCGCGTGATACGGGCAACGGCATCGTCTATGGCACGATCGACCCGGCGCGGGCGCGGGATAAGCGCCTGCCCGGTAGCGGCGAGGACCGGATCGCCGATCGCCGCCCCGATGCCTACGGCACCCTCACCCTGCACACCTATCTCTGGAACAGTCAGGATTTCCACGGCCTCTACGATCTGCGACCGCTGCCAGAAGGACGTCGGAGCCGGGTGGCGGTCGCACAGTGGTCGCCACAACCATGGGACACGCCATCGAACCTTGACCGCATTGCTACCACGATGGCCGCCACCGACGCGGACCTCGTCGTCTTCCCGGAGCTCGCCACGAGCGGTCCAATCACCGACGGTTCCATTGCGAGGCAGGTCGCGGAGACACTCCCTGGTCCGATGGTCGATCGACTCCAACGCATCGCGGTCGAGGCGAACCGCTTGCTGGTCGCTGGTCTGGTGGAGCGTGAGGGCGACCGGCTATATAACGCCGCGGTTCTTGTCGGGCCGGAGGGAGTGGTCGGTTCCTATCGCAAGCTGCACCTGACCGCGGAGGACCGGCGGTGGGCGACCCCAGGAGATCGTGGGCTGCCGACCTTCGATATTCCGATCGGACGCGTTGGCCTGGCGATTGGCTACGATTTGCTCTTCCCGGAGACTTGCCGCGTCCTGGCGCTCGACGGCGCCGATCTGATTGCCTGCCCCTCGTTGACGACCTGGCCCTCGGTCCAGCCATGGCCAGCGTCGGCGATCCCATTTCCGCCCCATGTCGACGCCGGTCCGACCGAGGATCACCTGCATCTCTGGCGTGAGCGCTCTCGCGAGAACAACACCTATGTCGCTTTCGCGAACGGCGCGTCGCCGTATGGCGGATGGAGCGGGATCTTCGGCCCGGCTCTTGAGGACGAGCCGCGTGCCGAAGCGATGGTCCGCGGTCAGGTCGAGGGCGTCGCGATCGGAACCGTCGATACGACGAACCTTCCCGGAACGCGATACGTGACCAACACTGTCCGAGCCAAGGATCTGCTCCGGATGCGGATGCCCATCTGGTATGACGCGCTCCAGGCTCCGGGTGCATTCACCGACGCGAGCGGATCGCCGCGGCGGGATCGCCAGCAGCTGGCAACAGTCGCCGTGTCAGTCTCCGACTGAGAGGCCAAATGGACCCCGAGCACTGACACCGTTGGTCGAACATATCCAACGATCGTTATTCTCGATGGGGATCGTGATCATGGTGGGGCAGTGTGCGGGGGTCCGGCCCTCCCTTCCAGTCTCGTAGAGGAGCCGAACCGCGTGAAACGCATCACCTTGATCCAGCTTGGCATCGGTACCGTTGGCGGTGCGGTGGTCGACCAGGTGCTCGCGAACCAGGAACGATGGCGCGAGAGGCTGGGCCTCGATGTGGTGATCGGGGGCATCATCGGCCGCTCCGGGGCACTGCTCGATCTCGCCGCCGGAGGTCTCCCTCCGGCGACGCTGCACCGGGTGGTTGAGGGACGCCGGCACGGGAGCGGTCTTGGCGAGGTGGTTGACAAGGAGGGGCGCGAGCTGATCCCGGCAGCGGAGGCGATCGCCGAGGTGACGGCCGATCGGCCATTGATCCTGCTGGATGCAGGTGCCGGTGCCGAGACGGCGCCGCTCGATGTCCGCGCGCTCACCTCGGGCGCCGGGGTCGTGCTCTCCAACAAGGCACCGCTGGCGCTGCCACTGAGCAATCCCCTCGCGGGAGCCCTCTGGAACGCGACGGAGCCGGGCGGTCACGTTCGCTATGAAGCGACCTGCGGCGCGGGGTTGCCGGTGATCTCAACGCTGCGGTCGCTGCTCGACACCGGCGACAAGGTGCTAGCGATCGAGGGGGCGCTCTCGGGAACGCTCGGCGCCATCTTCACGTCGATCGCGAACGGCAGCACCTTCTCGAGCGCGGTCCGTGCTGCCAAGGAGCAGGGGTTTACCGAGCCCGATCCGCGCGACGACCTGAGCGGTCTCGATGTCGCGCGCAAGGCGCTGATCCTGGCCCGAACCATCGGACGACGCGTCGATCTGGACGAGGTCGAGGTGGAGAGTCTCGTGCCGTCCGGGTTGCGCGATGTAGATATCGACACGTTTATGGAGCGCGTCAGCGAGCTCGATGCCCGGATCGCGGCGGATCATGAGAAGGCAACGGCAGACAGCCGGGCGCTCAAGTATGTGGCCAATGTGAGAACCGATGGATCGACAGCCGTCGGACTGCAAGCGATCCCGACCGCTGGCGTTCTCGGAGCGCTGCAAGGTCCTGAGAACGTCGTGTCGATCCAAACACGACGGTACGACACCTATCCCGTCACGATCGTCGGTCCCGGTGCGGGCGCGGCGGTGACCGCCGCCGGAATGCTCGCCGACACGCTTGCCCTGGCCACCGACATGCTCGGCGGACCGAGGACTGTCCGGACGAGCTAGCGACCCCAGCGTTGAACGAGCCGAGCCTCCGCGCCAGGGATCACCAGTAGCCGTCGCCGGAGTGATGACGGTCCTGAGGCCGGGTTAGTCGCCGGTATCGTCAGTGTTGGCGCCAACCGCACCGGGACTCGCATCCTGATCATCACCGATTCGCTCAAGTTCGCCGGCGAGCTCGGCGGGCACACCATGGGTGCCGCCGGTGACTCCACCGGTCACCGTCCCGGTTCCGTGCTGGCCGATCCCTTCGACCGCGTCGGTGGTTGTGCCGGGAAGTGTTCCAGGGCCGCGGCCGCCGATGGCGGGTGCATTGATATCGCTATCCGCGTCGATGCCGGTCTTGCGGGACTCGCGGCCACTCATGGCGTGCTCCTTTACTTGGCTGACGATACCGTCCGGACGCGCTGGCAATCACTGCCACGGGCCAGAGCGCCGCAACCCCGGTGCCACGGCGGTTGTCGCCAGCGTCGGGGAGACGCCTCCGCTCCGATAGTTGCGATCTCGGGCCCGTGCGGGGCGGTTCGCACCGGAGGTTGTTCCCGTCGCTCGACGATGGGAGAGAGATTCCTCGATAAACTCGGAATGACAGAGTTGGCGCCGTTCGACATGCGGGCGGGGAGCGCCGATGTGCCGGGACGGGTGGCAGAGAGCGCCTCGATGGACACGCTTGGTAGCGTCGGACGAGCGAAGCGATTGCCCTGATATCGCTCCGGACCACGCTGCCTTGTTGCTCTATCGGTCAGTGCCGATGCTCGGCCGGTGTCGCGGCGGCATGGCTGAAGGATGCCAGCAGGCCGGATGGGAGCGCGTCGTACTCCATCTGACGCGCGGTCGCTTCGGCCGTGGCACGGCCGTGGAGCCGGGCGACGATCGCGAGGGCCATGTCGATACCGGCGGAGACCCCGGCCGAGGTGATGATGCGACCCTCGTTGACCACGCGCTCGTCGGAGCGAACATCGACCGCGGGATGGTGCTCCCGGAGCCAGTCGATACTTCCCCAGTGCGTGGTGGCGCGACGGCCATCGAGCAGGCCGCTCGCTGCCAGGAGAAAGGCGCCAGTGCAGACGCTCGTCGTCAGGCTGGTGCGCTGATCCTGCGTGGCGATCCAGTCCAGCAGCGACTGGTTGGTTCGCTCGCGGCGTGTCCCCTGACCGCCGGGAACGACCAGGATGTCGAGCGGTGGATGATCGACGATCGTGTGGTGCGGTTGAACGAGCAATCCGCCGCGACAGCGGACCACGCTCGCCTGCTCGGCGATGATGAGCGCGTTGAACAGCGGACGGTCGCGATTCGTCTTCTCGGTCGCCCGGGCGACCGAGAAGACCTCGAACGGACCGCAGAAGTCGAGCACCTCGACCTCGTCGAAGATCAGGATGCCGACGGTCCGGACTGAGACGGTCATACGCAGAAACCTCGGGATTACCAGGGCACGGCCGGACTCGATCGATGGGATGAGACAATGATCGGGAATTCGCGAACCATGATCGGGACAACGCCGATGATGAACACCGATTGTCGCTGTCGTGCGGGATGATCTCATGGGCGACGGCAAACCCACGATCCGGACATTTGGCGCAGCCGATCAAGTGGCCGCTCGCGCGCTGATCCTGGCGGGGCTGGGCCATCATTTCGGGTGGATCGATCAGACGGCCAATCCGGACCTCGACGAGATCATGACCCACTACGTTCGACCCGGCAACGTGTTCATCGTTGCCGAGCAGCGCGGGGAGATCGTCGGTACCGGCGCCCTCGTCACGGAGTCAGAGGCGATTGGCCGGCTCGTGCGGATGTCGGTCGATCGCAGCCGCCGGCGACTCGGCATCGGGCGCTCCCTGGTGGCGTATCTTCTCAACGAGGCGCGCCGTCGCGGCTTTCACCGCGTCCTCGTCGAGACCAACGACGATTGGTCGGACGCCATCCAACTCTATCTCGCCTGCGGCTTTATCCACGAGTACCAGGCGGGCGGCGAGGTCCATCTCTCGCTGACCCTCTCGTAGCATGACGCCCGCAACCGCGGGCATATCACCGGCTCAGAATCCACGTAACGACGTGGGCGTCACCCGGATCGCGCTGGAATAGGTCTCGCCGAACGACGCCGGCGTCAAGCCGATACCGGCGATGCCCGCGCGATATTTCTCAAGGTAGGGCCCGACCTGGTCGGCGGCTGGAGTGTCGGTCACGATCTGGGCATCACCGGTCAGGATGACGATGTCACCGCCGTCATTATCGCTGTTGAGACTGAGCGCGACGCGAGGATGACGGGCGATGTTTTGAAGCTTGGGCGCCTTCGGCTTGCTGTAGATAAGAAAGGTCTCGCCGTCCCAGAGGAACCAGATCGGACTCGGCTGCGGCGTACCGTCCGACCCGACGGTCGTCAGCCAGCCAATACGCTCGTCTCGCAGCCGTCGCTGCACGCGCTCACCAAACGGGGTCGAGGTGTCGATCAGCATAGCTGGCCTTTCTCTATCGATCGCTCCAGTCGAAAGAGAACGATACCTGGTCCGAGACGAACCGCGCCCTCCCCTGGCAACGGGGGAGGGCGCGGCGACGCTGAATGATTCGCCGGAATCATTGCCGGGTGCTTATGGTGCTGGTGTGACCTCGTACGCCTGTCCATCGCTGACCGCGATCACGCGGGTGCCGAGGGCGAACGCCTGGCCGAGGTCGGGGTGGGCGTCGAGCAGCGCGAAGTAGTCGACGCTGGCGAAGGCAACCGGGCGGGCGGTCATGGTCGATGGGTCGAACGTGGTCTCTGTCCAGGTTTCATCGCGGAGGATAAAGGCACGCGAGCCGACGACCCGGACGGTCTCAGCGGCCTCGCCGGACGCGGCCTGAGGCGCATCGGCCACCGCCAGGCTCGCCTGCTCCTGCGCCGTCTCGACCGCGGCAGCGCCGGATGACGAAGCCGCGGGGGCAGCCCGCTCCTGCTCGTAGGCGGTATCTGCCGCTTCTTCCCGTCCTTCCTCGGTCAGGATTTCCTCGTCGGTGATCAGGGAGGAGATATAGGGCGTGACGATGCCATACCGGACGCTGAGATCGATGATCGCCTGGATTAGCTCCGGTTCCTCACCATGGAGCCGGATCTGGGTGAGGAGGTAGCCAACCTTCCGGGTCGCCCAGAGGCGATCGACGAAGGGGGTGGTCGCCGTGCTGGCGAAGGTCTGATGCTCATAGGTGTAGGTCGTCTCTGTGCCATTGACCTTTCCGGTCAGCGTCACGGTTGCAGGACCACCCGCGTGATAGCGACCGAGCAGGACGAGCTGGCCGCCGGCAAAGAGATCGGGGAGGGGTGTCGGGTACAGATCGTCGATCTGGACGCCATCAACGTGAATCGTGAGATCGGTCAGAATCGGCGCGCTAATCCGCGCGTAGAAGCCGGAGACTGCTTCGTCGACCGCCTCTCCCGGTCGTACGTAACTGCTGGCGCCGTGGTGAGCCTCGGCGAGCGAGTCGAGCAGCAGGGTGTCGACATCGTCGCCTACACCGAACGAGAAGAGGCGAACGCTCTCCGGGGTCTCGCTAGCGACGTTCTTGAGGATGCCCTCCATCTCGACCTCCCCTTCGGTGGGGAGACCGTCAGTCAGGAACAGCACCACCGTCGGGCGCTCGGTATCTCGGTTGACCATCCCCATCGCGGTCTGGAGCGCCAGGTCGATATCGGTCCCTCCGGCCGCGGCGAGCTGGTCGACCCAGGGCGCCGCCTGGGCCGCCGCTGACATTGGCTGGAGCTCTGAGGCGAATGGTCGAGCGCCGGTGCTGAAGTCGATCAGGTTGAAGCGATCGTCGGGATTGAGGTGGTCGAGCACGTAGCGAACGGCAGTCTTGGCCTGGCTCAACTTGTCGTCCGCCATGCTGCCAGAGGTGTCAAGGACCACGACGACATCCTTCGCGACCACTTCCCGTCCCGAGGCAATGCCCGGCGCGGCGAGCAGAATGAAGTGCCCGTCTCCTGAGGCCGAGTCGTAGGAGCTGATCAGGTTGGCCGCGATCGGGTTCGGCGAAGCGCTGTAGTAGAGCTCGAAGTCGGAGCTCGGCGTGATGTCCGAGGCTTCGTACCCTGCGACGAGGTGATGATCGTCAGCGCGAGTGACCGCGATCTGGTGACTCGGCGAGTAGACCGCCCGCACCTCATCGCGCGATTCCACAGCGACGCGGATGTTCAGCTGCTGGAGCGGCTGGGTGGAAAAACGGTCAGCCGACAGGGGATAGACAAAGTGGGTGAGGCCGTCGGTGACCGGGAGAACCTCGGAGTAGTCGATCTTGATCTCCCGGTCCTCACCCGGCGGGATCGGGAAGACACTTGCCTGGATCAGACCCTGGCCGACAAATTCGAGCAGCGCGGGGTCGCGCATCGACCGCACGATGTCATCGTAGACGCGTCGTGCCTCGGCGGCGTCGAGCACCTTGGCAGCGACAGGCTCGCCGTCGACCATCATCGTGAAGTCGCCGATGGCGGCGTCGCGAGGCACGGGGAAGAGGTAGATTCCCTCCGCAACCCAGTCATTGGGGTTGTGGAAGACTTGATCGATGTGCGTCGTCGCCACCTGATCGGCAATCGTGACATCGACCCGGTGGGAGCGGATCTCCAGTTGATTGGCGATCGCGACCGGTTCGGGACATGGACCGGGATCGCAGTTCGGTGGATGGACGACGACCTCCTGGCCCCGGGTCGTGAGTGGGAGAGCAAACCAACTCAACGCAAGGATAAGCAGGAGTGCGATCCGGAGAGACAGGTGTTGGTGCGCGCGTTGCATGGGAATCCTCCACGCTTCGAGACGAGGCGGTGACGGTGGGGCGTCGATGAGATGACGTCCGGGAGTCACCGGTGGTTCCGGGCGAGCCGTTGCCGGTCACCGGTCGCGCTCGGGCATCGCCGAACTGGGCGCGGACCGGCGAAACACCTCTGGTACACTCGGTATCCGCGATGACGCCGCCGGTCGGGTGTGCCGGTGGACGACGAGACATGAGGGGCGCGTGGTGGAGCAACCGAGTCATGGTGATGCAGGTGAGCCACCCGCGGTCAACGATGCGAACACGGCGCCGATCGCCTCAGGTGCCGGTGTCGACGAGGCGACGCCCGTCGCTGAAACGCTGCTGAAAGCGAGCGCCACCAAGTCTCCCGCGTCGGCGTCGGAGCTGCTGCGGGCTGATGCCGGTGACGTCCAGGCGACAACGGTCTCCATGGAGCGATCGGGCGCTGATCACGTTACTGGCGAGCGGGTGATCATGAACCGCTCGGGGGCGAGGACGCTGGAAGCGCGGTCGGCCCAGCTCGATCGCTCTGGGGTCGTCCTGCTGCGGAGCGAGCATGCGGTGCTCCAGGGTGGATCGGCCCTTGCGGTCATGGCGTCCGAGGTGCGCATGGTCAAGGGCAAGGCGCTCTTTGTGCGGGCGCCTCAAGCAACGTTCGAGGGTGATGTCCGAGCGTTGATCTATGCCGGCGCGCCGTCGTCCGAGGTGCGGCCGGTGCTCGATACCCTCGGCGCAGCGGCCTTGGGGGCGGGTATCGGCGTCGTCATGTTTCTGCTTCGAGCGCTACGGCGTCGAACAAGCTAACGAGGAGAACGGCATGGGTGCGGGCAAACGGATGCTGAAGTTCGGTGGAGGGAGTCTTCTGGGAGCGGCGGTCGGAACTGCGGTTGCCATGCTCTGGGCGCCACAAAGCGGCGATGAGATGAAAGGTCGATGGACGGACCGGTTGCGTCTGGCGCGCCTCGCCGGGGCGGAAGCACAGGCGGCGAAGGAAGAGGAGCTGATCCAGAAGTTCCGGGCGGAGGTGTCCGACCCTGAGGCCTTACAGGACGAGGTCGTGAAGGTGCAGCTCCAGGCATCGGAAGCGGTGGCCGCGATCGGCCTCGGCTTGAATGCGCCCGGCGCGATTGACGCGCAGGACCCGAGCTGGCGAGCGGCGGCCCCCGCCGCCAGTGATCCCGCGCTCGATGTCGCGACCCTCCCCGCGGACGTTCGAGCCGACCAAGCGATGCTCGCGGGAACAGTCCGCGAGCAGCCAGGTATCGACCCGGCGACGGTTGTCACACGGAGCGAGAGCGTCTGGCACGACCATGAGGATGAGAAGGCGTCCGCATCGTCGTAGCGCAGCGCCCGCTCTCACATGGCCGGTCGCTGCTTGAGGCTTGAGATTGTCAATGGCGCTGGCGACCGGTCACACCCCTTGGCGATGGGCCACCTCTCATGGGCCGTCAGGGCTAGTCTCTGAGTGCTCCGCCGCATGAGTCACGGAACACCGAGGCCCGAAGCAGCGGTGGCGGTTGCGCTCACCGTAGCCGGTGGACGAGTCTCACCGCGTGAGCAGCAATTGACCGGACAGATGTCGTGGTTCGGCCCACGGGTGCCAAGGGCACGTCGCTCTGGTGTGGCGGTCATCCGTTCAACGATCAGCTCGCGGATCATGGCCACGAAGGCGGGATGGGTTCCGACGGTCCCCGCGCGCACCATCGTCATGCCCGTCCCCCGGGCGAGCTCCGCGGCTTCCTCGTCGAGGTCGAAGAGAACCTCCATGTGGTCGGAGATGAATCCAATCGGGGCGACGATGACCTCAGACTGTCTGGCGGCGTGGAGCGCGCGCATCACGTCAAGGACATCAGGCTCAAGCCAAGGCACGTGCGGCGATCCACTGCGGCTCTGGTACGCGAGCCGGAAGCGTGGCATCCCGGCCGCGGCGGCGACCAGGCGGCATGACTCGCGCAGCTGCGCTTCGTAGGCGCATCCGCGCGCCATCGCCAGCGGAATACTGTGCGCCGTAAAGATTACCTCAATGGTGGTCCGGCGGTCGGCGGGAACGCGAGCAGCCGCTTCCCGCAGCCGGTCCGCCATCGGCTCCACGAACCCCGGGTGGTTGTAGAAGACCCGGATCTTGTCGCAGAGAAGGTTCCCCGTGTCCGCGCCGGTGGCCTCCAGGGCGGCAATGATATCCTCTCGGTACTGGCGGCAGCCGGAGTAGGAGCTAAAGGCTGAGGTCACGAAGACCAGTGCGCGCCGCACGCCATCTGCGCGCATCTCGCGCACCGTGTCGCTCACGAGCGGGTGCCAGTTCCGGTTTCCGAAGTAGATCGGCAGGGTGATGTCGTGGCGCGCTAGCTCAGCGCCGAGGGCTCCGATCAGGTCCCGATTCTGGCTATTGATCGGGCTGACCCCTCCGAAATGCTCGTAGTGCACCGCCACCTCGGCGAGTCGCTCGCGGGGGACGTTTCGACCCGAGGTCACGCGCTCAAGAAACGGCATGACATCCGCCGTGCCCTCGGGGCCCCCGAACGACATGACGAGCAGGGCATCGTAGTGGTGGGCGGTATCATCGAACCGTGGTGAGATTGCGCTCTGCGCGCCGTAGATCGACATCGAGCCCCGTGTCCCTTTCACCATTGCATGCGTCACGCGACAGCTTCGCCGCGCCCGTCGCACCGGCTATCGCAGCAGATATTCCCGGCTTGTGCCAGACGCGCACGCTTGCTCGCTGAAGCCAGCTCACGCCAAGTGTGCCATGACGCTCTGGAGCGAGATGCTGCCCGCGCCACGACGACGCGGCGTCGATGCCGCACCGGCCCGAACGGGTGGCGCCTTGCGACGACATACGAACTCAGTGGCGGGCGGATATGGCGGACGCGCCGGTATCCGCCGCATGGTAGGACACCGGCCGAGGGGTGTAGTAGTTCGCGTATTGCTCGATCCCGGCGGCAACAAGGGTGGACCGGTCGGCGGATAGGCCAGTGAAGCGGTCGGGGGCGATGGTCGAGCAGTCGATCGAGGGGGAGCCGCCGGTGATCCACTCGGCGAGCACGCGACCGATCCCGGAGGAGAGGGAAAAGCCGCTCCCGTTGCAGCCGGTGGCCGCCCAGAAACCGGTCGCTCCGGGAACCGGTCCCGCCAGGAAGTGAGCATCGACGGTCATGGTAAAGAGACCGCCGCGCGTCTCGGCGATCGGCGCGTCAACCAACGACGGCACCTGATCGCGCACGGTGGTCGTCATCCGGTCGAGCACGCGGCCGTCGAGGGGTACGTCGGCCATCGTAAAGCTCGGATCGGTATCGCGCGGGTCGAGGGGGAGGGGATCGCGCTCCATGCCACCGACCATCAGACCGCCACGCGCGGGACGGAGATAGACCGACGCATCGACGAAGCGGGCGATGCGCTGCCCCGCCTCAATGCCCCCCAGTGGGGCGGTAATGCGAAGCTGATGGCGAACCGGCGCCACGGGAATCGTCACCCCGGCGAGGGCGCCGACGATCGGCGACCATGCCCCCGCCGCGTCGACGACAACGGGAGTTCGGACCTCGCCGCGGGGCGTGGCGACCCCGGCGACTCGTCCCCGTTCCATACGGATCGCGGTGACGGCAGTCTCTCCGATAACGGTCATCCCAAGGCGCTCGCCGGCGGTCTGGTAGGCGGCGAGGAGGGTCGATGGCTCTTCGAAATAGATGTCCCCCGGCACGTCAATGGCCGCCAGAATGCCGGTCTGCTCCAGATACGGGGCATAGTCGTGGAGGGCGGCGGGGGCGATCTCGTCCGCCTCGACGCCCCAGTGGCGCGATTGCGCCGCCTCGGCACGGATCATCGCGGCGTGAGCCGCGGTGCGCGCCAGCAGCAGGCTGCCCGACTGAACGTGCGGTAGTGGCACGCCGGTCGCCCGCTCGAACCCGGTGACGATCTCTGCACTCAAACGAGCCAGCGCGGTCAGCGTCACGTCGGCCTGAACCAGCTTGAACAGACCGGCCGCCCGGGGCGATGTCTGCGATGCTGGGGCGAACTGGTCCAGCACCACCACCCGCCCGGCGCCGAGGGCGGTCAGGTGATAGGCGGTGCTCAGTCCGAAGGCGCCAGCCCCGATCACAACCACGTCCGCGTCCGCCGGGAGGGGTACGGTATTCATGCTCATGGCTCCCGTCTCGCTGGTTGACCGTTCGGGGAGAAGGCTCGCGACGATCCGACGCCGATTGTAGATGAGTGGCCGCCACTCATCGATAGCCGGCCGGTTGTTCGGGGTGCAGCGACGCCTGTATGCTGCGGAGTATGGCGACATCTTCCGGTTCCACGGCGACACCAGTCGTCGGCATTGTCGGTGGCGGCCAACTGGCCCGGATGATGTATCAGGCGGCCATCCCTCTGGGACTCAGGCCGCGAATCATGGCGGAACACGCGGACGATGCGGCGGCGCTGGTGGCGGCCGATGTCACCATCGGCTCCCCGACCTCAGCGTCGGACCTGCGGGCATTTGCCGCGCGATGCGACGTGCTGACATTCGATCACGAGCTGGTGGACGCGGAGGCGTTGGATCAGCTGCAGCGTAGCGGTCACGCGATCCGACCCAGCGCGGCGACGGTGCGCTTGGCCCAGGACAAGCGCCGTCAGCGTGCCGAGTTCAGCCGGCTCGGTCTGCCCGTGCCGGTCTACCGCGAGATTGAGCGATGGAGCGACCTTGACGCATTCGGTCAGGAGCAAGGTTGGCCGGTGGTCGCGAAGGCGGGCCGGGGCGGCTACGATGGGCGCGGGGTCTGGGTTCTGAGGGACCAGGAGGAGGCCGCCACATTCGCCGCCAGTCTCGCGGATCGGGAGATCACGTTGCTGGTCGAGCGGTGGGTCCCAATCGAGCGCGAGCTGGCGACACTGGTGGCGCGACGACCGTCAGGAGAGATGGTGGTCTACCCCATCGTCGAGACCGTTCAGCGCCACGGGATGTGCCATGAGGTGGTGGCGCCCGCGCCGATCTCAGCTGCCGTGTCAGCCAAGGCCGAGCGGCTGGCGCGGACGGTCGCCGAATCGAGTGGATTAGTTGGGATGCTGGCGCTTGAGCTGTTCCTGACCGGCGATCAGATCGTCATCAACGAGATCGCAGCCCGGCCCCATAACTCCGGGCATCTCACGATCGAGGGAGCCGAGACATCACAATTCGAGCAACATCTCCGCGCGGTGCTCGATTGGCCGCTTGGAAGAACCGCCCTGACGGCCCCGGCTGTAGCGATGGTCAACGTGATCGGCGCCGACGCGAGCGATTCCGGCGACCCGGCCGCCCGGCGACATGAGGCGCTGACGATACCCGGCGTTCACCTGCATCTCTATGGCAAGGCGTACCGGGCAGGACGAAAGCTAGGTCATGTGACGGCTCTCGGCGAGACGATCGATGAGGCCCGCGATCGAGCGCGACGAGCTGCGTCGGCACTCGCGGGTGAGAGCATCCAGGGGATGAGCGCGTGATCGAGAGCGGAGTCGAGCGGACACCAGTCGCGGTGGTGATGGGCAGCGATTCCGATCTGCCGACCATGCAGGGCGCTATCGACGCGCTGGCCGAGTTCGATGTGGCGGTGGAGGTGCGGATCCTGTCGGCGCATCGAACGCCGGTCGAGATGCTTGAGTTCGCTCGCGCCGCGGCTGAAGGGGGGCTGCGCGTCATCATTGCCGGTGCGGGCGGCGCGGCCCATCTTCCGGGGATGCTCGCGGCGGCGACGCCGCTCCCGGTGATCGGCGTGCCGGTGGTGGCCACACCACTCGCGGGGCTCGACGCGCTGCTCTCGATCGCGCAGATGCCGGCAGGAGTGCCGGTGGCGACGGTGGCTATCGGCGGTGCGCGCAACGCGGGGCTGCTCGCGGTCCGCATCCTGGCAGCCCACGATCCAGCACTCCGGGCCGCCATGGAACGATTCCAGGCGAATCTCGCCGACACGGTCCGCGAGAAGGATGAATCGGTCCGCCAGTGGTTCGGACGGCGCCCCGGCGGCTCCTAGCCCGTCCGGGGGGCTCAAGGGCGTCCATGCATGGAAGCTACATTTCCCCACCGGTGGGGTTGCGATGCGTGCTACCATGAAGGGACGAAAATCGATTGTCTCCCCTTGTACGTTCACGGAGTGCGCGATGTCCCGCCGCCGTGCCGAAGCGCCGCGTTTGCCCTTGCCGCCTCCTCCGGCAGACGGGCCTGCCGCGCCATCTGGCGATGTCTACACCATGGCGGAGGCCGCTCGCCTGACGGGCGTCTCCTATCACACCGTCTCACGAGCTGTCCGCCGCGGGAAACTTCCCGCGCAGCGACTCGGGCGAATGGCGCTGATCTCGGCGGAGGATCTTCGCGCCTGGCGACCAATGCGGGAGCGAGCGCCGTACAAGTACCGCCGGCGCGAGCCGAATCCTGAGGCGACCCCGGCGCTTCTCGATCTCGCCTCCGGCGAGCGAGTTGACCTGGCGCGCCGCTTATCGAGTCTCTACGAGGTGCTCCATGGGGCCGCCACCGAGCTTCCTCTGATGGAGTTCCTGTCGCTCCTCACGGACCGGCTCGCCGGCGCCCTCGACTTCCGGCGGGTCACATTGTGGTCGATCGACCAGAGCCAGGGCGAGGCGGTCAGGTTGGTATCGTTTGGCTCATCGTTCAGGGATGGGGCGGCCAGACAACGGCTGGACCAGTTGCCGATTCTTGCGTCGCTCGGCGACGCGACGGAAGCGTTCGTGATTGAGGACGCCTCTCAGCTGAGCGCCGGTTCGGGGAGCGACGTGGCCCCGGTGACATCCCTGTTTGTCGCGCCCCTGCGGATTGGGGATCGAGCCCTGGGCGCCCTCGTGGGCGATTGCCTGGGTGAGTCGTTCGAGCTGTCGGCGGAGCAGCTGGGGCTGGCGCAGGTCATGGCGAACCAGGCTGCGCTGGCGATCGAACAGGCGCGGATTCGTGCCGCCGAGGTGAACCGGGGCGACCAGCTCGCAGCCATCCTGGAGAACCTCGGTGAAGCGGTGTATGCCTGCGACGCCGATGGACGGATGACCGTCATCAATGCCGCTGGACGGGAGCTGCTGGGACTCGACCTCGGGAGTGAGGCTCCTCCGAATGAGGTCTCGGCCGTGGCGGCCGTTTCCCAGCGGCGGACGTTCGATGGAACCCTGTTGACGCTGGAAGAAGTGCCGATCCTGCGGGCGCTTCGCGGCGAGTGCGTGCGAGATCAGCGCCACATCGTGATTCGTCCGGACGGACGTGAGCGGGCGGTGAGCGTGAACGCGCAGCCGATCATCCGCGCCGGCGATGGCGCCATCGCCGGCGCGGTAGCGGTCGCTCGCGACATCTCAGGTGAACGGGAAGCGAGCGAGCTGGAGGCCCGCCGCCGTGCCGAACTTGAGGCGGCCGTAGCGCGGGCGGCGGCCGTCGCCGATGTCTCGCTGGCCGTCAATTCCGGCACCGATCTGGATACCGTGTTAAATACGGCGATCGCCCAGATGACCGACCTCCTTGGCGGGGCCCAGGGGGCTATTTTCTTCCGTGAGCTCGACGGTCGCATGATCGGACAGGCGGTGCACGGCGCTGCCGCCTCGAAGATCGTCGGGATCACGATCGAACCGGTGGAGCTGCCGACCACCATGGTGGCCTTCGGGCGCCGGGCGCCGATCTACTACACCTATGACGATGCCGCACTTTCGGAGCGCATCTACTTCGACCGGCTCGGCTTCCGATCGGCAATCATCGCGCCACTCGTCGTGTCGAGTGAGATGCTGGGCGTGGTCTATGTGAACTATGAGACCGATCGCCGGCAGCCCACCGAGGATGATCTGCAATTTGCCGCCGCCCTGGCGAACCAGTGCGCGGTTGCCATCGACAAAACGCGCCTGATGGAACGCATCGAGTCCGCCCACCGCCGGCTGCTTGCCGTCGTCGATCAATTGCCGCAGGGCGTCGTGATCGTCGACGCCCCGGCCGGTCGGGTCGTGCTCGCGAACCGGGCGGCCGAGAGACTCTGGGGAGCGCCACTGTCGGAAACCACTGATCCTGACCTGCAGCTCGGTGATGCCCAGGGCGGACCGTTCGCGGCGGGCGAAGGGCCACTGGCGCGAACGCTCAGCAGCGGAGAGGGTCGCCTCGGCGAAACACTGACGGTGTTCCGGGAGGATGGGACGCGGGTGGCCGTCATGGCGAACCATGCGCCGGTGGTCGATGGCACCGGGCGGATCGTCGGGGCGGTCGGGGTTTTACAGGATATCAATGAGCTCCGCGCGCTTGACCGAGCAAAAGATGAATTCCTGTCGGTAGCGGCGCACGAGCTTCGCAATCCACTCACCTCGCTCCACGGAAACCTGCAGCTCATGCTGCGACGCCTGCAGAAGGACCCGGCCCAGGGATCGGAGCTTGAGCGAGTTCAGGCGGTGTTGGGGCAGAGTGAGCGGCTCGCGAAGCTTGTCGGCCGGATGCTCGACATCTCCCGGGCCGATCTCGGGCGGCTCGATCTGTCGCTGAAGGAGACGAACGCGGTCGCCGTGGTGACGCGGGCGGTCGACGCGGCGCAGGGTATTGACGCGGAGCGCCGTATCACCGCGGGTGGACCGGAGCATGTGCCGGTCGTCTGGGACGATTTACGGGTGGAGCAAATTCTCGGGAACCTTCTTGGCAATGCGTTGAAATACGCCCCGAGCGGCGACATTCACGTTTCAGTCGAAGCGGACGATGATGTGGTGCGGATCGCGGTCCGCGATCGCGGCCCGGGTATCTCGGATCCGGCCAAGGGACGGCTCTTTGAGCGGTACTTCCGCGTCGGCGGCACGGCCAGCGATACGGGAGAGAGCGGGGCGACGGCGGTCGATGGACTGGGGCTCGGACTCTACATCAGTCGCACCCTGGCGCGGGCCCATGGCGGTGACCTTACCGTAGCCGACGCCCCCGGCGGCGGGGCAATCTTTACCGTGATATTGCCGCGGAATGCTGCCGCGTCACCATCGGACCGATCGGCGTCGCCGGCAACCTCGTCGGTCCGGTAGAACGATCACTCGATCGGTACGCTAGCTCGCGGCCCGGGTGAATCGCTCGATCGCCTCATTCAGCTCGTCGAGCCGGTCTTCCCGAGAGGTGGCGTCGGCGCCGATCACACAACCCCGAATGTGATCCTGTAACACGAGGAGACCGACGGTGCGGGCAGCGGCGATCACTGCCGAGATCTGGGTGAGGACATCGACGCAGTATTGGTCCTCATCGACCATCCGCTGAATGCCCCGAATCTGCCCTTCCATCCGGCGGAGGCGGGCCTGAATCTTTGCCTTATCGGCGGCATAGGAGGTCGAGCGGCGGACTCCATCGATCTCTGTCGGCGCGTCGGCATGGGTGGAGTGTTGATGTACCATCTCTGCATCATACCCCAGTGGGGTACCAGTCGCAAGCCCGATAGGGTTGGCGGGGGCGCGATAGCCCGTCACCACTGCTGACCATAACGGGCTGCGGGCATGAGCGGTCATTTGCCTGTCGCCCATGCCCTGTCGATTCCCGGTTCTCCTGCCTTGGACCGATCCTCGCTCGTCGACGACCGTTTCGATTTGTCGTCTTGCGTGCACAAACCAGCCCCGCTTGACGTTATACCCCGGTAGGGTATAATAGAGAGCATGAATGAGACAACCACGCTCCAGACAGTCGTCGAGGCACCTCGCGAGGTCAGTCTGCCGATTACCGGCATGACCTGCGCCTCATGTGTGCGGCGAGTTGAGAAAGCGCTCGCGAAAGTGGACGGGGTAAGCGTCGCGGCGGTGAACCTCGCGACCGAGAAGGCGACCGTCTCCTACGATCCGGCCAGAGTAGAACCAGCGCAGCTTCAACGCGCGGTCGAAAAGGCCGGCTACGGGGTCGCGCCGGAACGAGGCAAGATGCGCTCAAGCCCCGAACCGGTCGTCGCAGCGGCGCCGGTGATGGAAGCCGTCCTGCCGATCGAAGGGATGACCTGCGCATCGTGCGTGCGGCGGGTGGAGCGGGCGCTCACCAAGGTACCTGGTGTCCGGGAAGCGGGTGTCAACCTGGCGACGGAGCGAGCGACCGTGTCCTTTGATCCCACCCTCGCATCACCCGAGCACCTACGAGTCGCGGTCGAGCGGGCGGGCTACCACGTCGGTCCGGAGCCGGTGCGGTCGTCGCGGGCCGTCCCGCTGACGGCCTTCGAGGCGGCGGTCGACCCCGTGGACGAGCAGCGCGCCGAGCGCCAGCGGGAGATCGACACGCTGCGGCGGATGTCGCTCTGGAGCCTTGCCGTCGGGCTGGTCATGATGGTGCTGATGTATGCGCCGCTTCCCTTTGGGATCGCGATGCGCGATGTTGCGCCGCTGCTGTTGATCGCGGCGACGGCCGTGCAGTTCTCGGCGGGGAAGGTGTTCTATCGTGCGGCGTGGGCCTCGGCCAAACACGGCGGCACCAACATGAACACCCTCGTCGCGGTCGGGACGACCGTTGCCTACGGGTATAGCGCCTTCGTCACACTCTGGCCCGAGCGCGCCGCGTCGTGGGGCTTTCCCTATCACCTCTACTACGAATCGGCCGTCATTATCATCGCGCTGATCCTTCTGGGTCGCTGGCTCGAAGCTCGCGCCAAGCAGCGGACGGGTGAGGCGATTCGTGCCCTGATGGGCCTGCAGGCCAGAACGGCGCGGGTGATCCGCGACGGCGTCGAGCAAGATATCCCGGTCGAGCAAGTCGTCAGCGACGATCTCGTCCGGGTCCGGCCCGGCGAGAAAGTTCCCGTCGACGGAGTCGTGATCGAAGGGCGGTCAACGATCGACGAGAGCATGCTGACCGGCGAGAGCCTGCCGGTTGAGAAGGTCCCCGGCGTCCCCGTCATTGGGGCGACGCTGAACAAGACGGGCGGCTTCGTCTTCCGCGTGACCAACGTCGGCGACGAGACGACCCTGGCGCAGATCGTCAAGCTGGTTGAAGACGCGCAGGGATCGAAGGCGCCGATGCAGCGACTGGCGGACCGGATCTCGTCCTACTTTGTGCCGGTGATTCTCGTCCTGGCGGCCCTGACCTTTGTTGGGTGGCTGATCTTCGGGCCAGACCCGAGCCTGACCTATGCGGTGATGGCGGCGGTGGCCGTTCTGGTCATCGCCTGTCCCTGCGCGCTCGGCCTAGCGGCGCCGACGGCGATCATGGTTGGGACAGGGAAGGCGGCAGAGCACGGCATCCTTGTCCGGGGTGGCGAAGCGCTCGAGCAGGCCCGCAAGATCGATGTGATCGTGCTCGACAAGACCGGCACCCTGACCCGTGGGAAGCCGGCTGTGACGGCGGTGGTGCCGTTCGGCAGGCTGACGGAGCGGGAGTTGCTGCGTGTAGCCGCGGCCGTCGAGATTGGCTCCGAGCATCCAGTCGGTGAGGCGATCGTCCTTCGTGCCAGGGAGCTTGGTCTCCCGCTGCCCACGGCCGAAGCGTTCTCATCGATCACGGGAAAGGGCGTACGGGCACATGTTGACGGCCAGGAGATCCTGCTTGGCAATCAGGCGCTGATGACCGAAGCCGGGATCGATCTCTCCGCGATGGACGCTCGGGCGCAGGCGCTTGCCGGCGACGGCGCCACACCGATGTATATGGCGGTCGGTGGTGCAGCGGCGGGACTGATCGCCGTCGCCGATACGCTGAAGGCGGAGTCGGCCGAAGCGGTCGCGCAACTGAAAGCGCTCGGACTCGATGTCTGGATGGTTACCGGCGATAACCGGGGAACCGCGGCGGCGATTGCGGATCGGGTCGGGATCGACCATGTGCTGGCGGAGGTGCTGCCAGACCAAAAGGTGGCCAAGGTTCGCGAGCTTCAAGCGCAGGGCCGGACAGTGGCGATGGTCGGCGACGGCATCAACGATGCTCCGGCGCTCGCCCAGGCCGATCTCGGCATCGCGATCGGCACCGGGACAGATGTCGCCATGGCTGCCTCCGACATTACCCTGATCGGTGGTGACCTGCGAAACATCGTAACGGCCATCGCGCTCTCGCGGCGAACCGTTGGCACGATCAAGCAGGGACTCTTCTGGGCCTTCGCCTACAATGTGGCCCTCGTCCCAGTGGCAATGGGAGCCCTCTATGCCGCGTTTGGCATTTTACTCAACCCGGTACTGGCGGCGGCGGCAATGGCGATGAGCAGCGTCAGCGTGGTGACGAACGCGCTGCGGCTCCGCGGTTTCCAGCGGCCGGAAAGTGTGGCGACGATCCTCCACCCGCCGCTGCGACAACGCGTGACTGATTGGGGATATCTGGTGGGGATCGGTCTGCTGGCGCTCGCCATCGGCGCCGGGGCCCTCTGGCTGAGCGACCGGAGCGGGATGGGGATTACGAGCGACGACGTCATGGCGATGGACGCGCGGGGTGCCGGGTACGATGGTCCGGATATGGCTCCGGTCCAGCCCGCCCGGGTGATCCAGATCGAGGCGAGCGATGACATGCGATTTTCGCCGGACACGCTCGCCGCCGTGGAAGGTGAGACGATCGCGTTCCTAGTCACCAATAGCGGACGCCTGCCGCACGAGCTGGTGATTGGCGACGACGCAGGGCAGCAGGCGCACGAGGTGGCGATGGCCAGTGACGACGCCGTGGCGCACGACACGGCTGCCTCCGAGGTCGATGTCGCACCGGGCACTACGGCGATGCTGATCTACACGCCACGGCAGGACGGCACCCTCCTGTATGGGTGTCACGTTCCCGGCCATTACGCCGCGGGGATGAGAGGCAGTCTGGCGGTCACTCCTCGTTGACCGACGTCATGGTCCCGACGCCCGCCCTACTTCCCAGGTCCCTTTCTCGGCCGGTCGGTCTTGATCGCATCTACCCGCGCTGCTACCGGGGTGCGTCCGACCGGCCCAATGGCGCTCTACCAGACGGCGAATCGACCGTCATGCCGCGCCAGGTGAGTCGTTCGTCTCGACGTGTGGCCCCACGATATTCCGAGAGTAGGAGATCGAGTCGCCGGAAGCGCACAGGGACCGAACCGCCGGTTGGACCGACATCGGGATCGCCGCCGGCGCAGACACCGACGACGCCATTGTGTCAGCCGGCGCGATCCTGACATTCAGTGATCCCGGGGATGCAGGGGGCACTGAGCTGTCGCGAGCCAGGTTCCCACGATGGTCGGGAATCTTGCCTGAGCGACCGGGTACAAGGCCGTGGCCATGCCCCTGGCGGTAGAGGCGCGCGTTCCGACCGGCGCGAACCAGCCACCGTCGATTGGGCGGTGACGATGGGCCTATTGACCATCATCACCGCCCTTAATCTCAACTCGTACGACAGACTCAATCTCCGGCCGGAGATAGCTCGACGTTCACCTGTCTCCGCTCGTATGTCGGAGCAGGTACGACCGGCGCCACTGCCGTCTCAGTCGTGGCCCACGGCAAAGACGCGGTCAATCGAGCGCTCCGCTATCCGATCGCGGGCGCCATCGACCGCCGCTGGCGCGAGCTCCGGCACCTCGACACCATCCAGCGGGAGCGCCCGCTGTGCACCTTCCGGCAGGGTATTGGTGGCGATGCCGACGAACTCCCGGAAGAGCGGATGCGGACGAGTCGGCCTGCTCCGGAACTCCGGATGGAACTGGACGCCGACGAAGAACGGGTGGTCGCGCAGCTCCATGATCTCAGCGAGGCGGCCATCGGGTGAGCTCCCGCTGACGATCAACCCGGCGTTGGCAAGGGCATCGCGATAGGCATTGTTGACCTCGAAGCGATGGCGGTGGCGCTCGAAGACGGTTGACTCTCCGTAGGCCCGGGCGGCGACGGTTCCCGGTGCAAGCTGGCAGGGCCAGAGCCCAAGCCGCATCGTGCCACCCATCTCGACCCCCTTCTGATCGGGCATCAGGTCGATGACGGGTGCCGGCGTATCGGCGTCGATCTCCGTCGAGTTGGCGCCCTCGAAGCCACAGACATCGCGGGCAACCTCGATGACCGCCATGTGCAGACCGTAGCAGAGACCGAGATAGGGAATGTCGTGTTCACGCGCGAACCTGGCGGCGAGGATTTTCCCTTCCGTCCCGCGTGGACCGAAACCTCCGGGGACCACGACTCCGGAAACCCGGCGCAGAGCTCGGTTGAGCTCGTCCTCGGTAACGGTCTCGGAGTTAACCCAGGTGATCTCGACCTCCCGGTCGTGTGCCAGTCCAGCGTGGGTCAACGACTCGGACACGCTCATATAGGCGTCGCGGAGCTCGACGTACTTCCCGACAACCGCCACCCGAACGACGGGTCGTGGCCGCTTGATCTCATCGACAAGCGCTTCCCACTCGTTGAGATCGGGCGTCCCCTCGATCCCGAGATGACGCGCGATGTAGTCGCCCAGACCGGAGCTTTCCAGGATCAGCGGCACCTCATAGATCGAGTCGGCGGTCGGCATCGGGATCACCGCATCCCGCTCGACATCGCAGAAGAGCGCGATCTTTTCTTTGGTTTCATCAGGGATGTCACGATCGGCGCGGCAAACGATGACATCCGGCTGAATGCCGAGCGAGCGCAGCTCCCGCACACTCTGCTGGGTCGGCTTGGTCTTCAGCTCACCGCTCCCCAGCTCTGGAAGCAGCGTCACATGCAGGTAGAGGGCATTGCTGCGTCCGACTTCCCGGCGCATCTGCCGGATCGCTTCGATGAACGCCTGGCCCTCGATATCGCCGACGGTGCCGCCGACCTCAACGATCACGACATCGGCCGCGTGCTGATGGGAAGCCAGCTGGATACGGTGCTTGATCTCGTTGGTGATGTGCGGGATGACCTGGATCGTCCCGCCGAGGTAATCGCCGCGCCGCTCTTTGGCAATAACCGCTGAGTAGACCTGGCCGGTCGTCACGTTCGATGCGCGTGAGAGATTCTCGTCGGTGAATCGCTCGTAGTGGCCGAGATCGAGGTCGGTCTCGGCGCCATCATCGGTGACGAATACTTCGCCATGCTGATACGGCGACATCGTGCCAGGGTCGACGTTGAGATAGGGATCGAGCTTCATGATCGAGACACTGGCGCCCCGGCTCTTGATGACCCGCCCGATCGAGGCGGTGGTGATTCCTTTTCCGACCGACGAGACCACGCCACCGGTCACGAAGATGTACTTCGGCATCAAGGACCCCTCCGAGCTTTTTGTCGACCAGCCAGCAACCACCGCGTGCGAACGAGCTCTCGCTCGTGAGTCCTTGCAACAATCGACCGTATCGTCGCCAGCCTCGGAACGAGGCGACGAAATGCAGGTCGCCTTAGCGGCGACCTTCTCCGTCAGGTTCCAGCGCGGTCACCCGTAGCGCTTCCGCCAGATCCGCCTGGCGCACGACCAGTTTCTCGATCGGAACCGGCACCTCGACGCCGAGCTCCTTACAAAACGGTTCCAGCGTCCCGAGCTCCCGATCCCCCTGGGCAGTGGCGAATCGCATCGGGACGACGATCTTGGGCTCCAGCTGACCGATGATCTCGGCTGCCTGAGCGGGCTCCAGGACATCGCCACCCCCGACTGGAACGAGCAGCACATCGACGTTCGCCATCGCTTCGGCCTGCTCCTCCGAAAGAGGATGACCGAGATCGCCCAGGTGACCGACACGCATTCCCTCGATCTCGATGAGATAGACGGTGTTATGACCCCGCTCACGCCCCTGTTCCGTGTCGCGGTAGGTGCGAATGCCGGTGACAAACACGTCGTGGACCTCGTATTCACCAGGTCCACTGACCGTCGTGAACTCGGGTTTAATCGCATCCACATTGGCATTCGCGGGATCTTGATCGGAAAGTGTCACGACGTCAGCGGTCTGCTTTGGCAGAAGATAGCCGGTGCCTCGACCGACCGGATCGGTCAGGACCGTCGCCTCCTTGGCGCGAATCCGGAAGCAGTTATGCCCATACCACTTGAACTCGGCCATGCGCGATTCCTAATCTTCCCAGGTGCCTGAACCGGCACACGCTTCGCACGCCAACAACCGCCGCGGCGGGGCTGCATCTCTACGTTCATAACGGCAAAGGCCCACGACCCTCGCCAGCGAATTGTCAGCGGACGGGAAATATCTTTGAGAGAGGACCGGCGACAGCAACGTTGACCCGGACTCAACCCTTCTCGGCCTGAACAAGTGTACCACGCGAACGGGTGCCGGAAAAGAGACTATTAAACACATAAGCGGCGAACGTACGCACTATGAATCGCTGGGATCAGTCTTTGCTGTGTCGGCATCCTCGTCGCCGTCGCCGAGCACCCGATCGAGCACCGGCCGGACCACATCGTAGCCGAAGCCGCGGCGCGCCAGATACGCGGCGAGCCGCCGCCGTGCCACCATCGGATCAAGATCCCGATACGACCGCAGTTTGGCTCCAGCAACGCTCAGGGCGGCCTCAGTCTCATCAATCTCGGCGGCGGCGATCGCCTCCTGGACCACTGGACGCGCAACTCCCTTCTGCCACAGCTCCTGCGCCATGAGACGCTCGCCACGGGGCTTGTTCGCGACGCGATTCTCGACCCAGAAGCGGGCGAAGGCGGCGTCGTCGAGATACCCCCATCCTTCGAGCCGGCCAATCGCGTCGTCGATCGCTGCGTCGCCGTACCCTTTTTGCCGCAGGCGGTGCCGGACTTCCCGCTCAGAACGCGGCCGTCGCGCCAGCAACGCGAGGGCGGCACTGGTGGCCTTCCCCGATTCATCGAGTGAGCGCAGGCGGCTGACTGCCGCGGCGTCGAGCTCATCACCGACCGCCAGTCCCTCACGCAGCACGACTTCGACGCCCAAACCAAATGCAAACGCTCCGTCAAGAAAGATGTTCATCCGCTCGGGGTCACGACGCTGCCGGGTCAGCGCCGTGACACGGCCCTCGACACCGTCATCTCCTCCGAGTTCCCGAGGGCTTCTCTGCGAGATCACCAGTGCTTACCTCGCTCGATGCCACGGACCCCGTCGATCCGTCCAGCGATCAGGGACCGTTGCCGATCGGCGTGGTCTCTGCGCTGATGATATGGACGCTGACTGGGAACGGCGGAGTGCTGGCCGACGCCCTTGCCATGGCCCGTGGTTAGCAGTTGTGTACCGGAGAGCAGAGCGACACCTGAGATGTCGACGCCTCCCGGGTTATCAACGCGTCGAGACAGCGATCATCCCGCGGCCGGATAGGCGTCGGCTGACGGGATGGTCCCTGGGGTGCTGCGATCTGCGGTCTCATCGCCGCGGCATGTTATCTGGAATTACCCGCTTAGTAGTCGATCGCGACCGCTGGGGAGCCAGCGGCACAGAGGGGACAATCGCCGGCCTCGTAGGCGTCGTACAGCGTGTTGAGAAGACCAAAGACGTCATGACCGGCCACCTGGGGCTCGCTGCTGTTCCAGAGTGTCCCCAGCCCGACGACTGATCCTCCGAGCCCCTCGATCGTCTCGTCGAACTGCCGCATCGTGTCACCGCTGATAATCAGGTTATCGACGAGGAGCAATCGTTGATCGCGGATGAGATCGATGACGTTTTCCGCCACCGTCAGCTGATCACCGACCGACGTGGCATAGACGACCATCGCCTTCGGTTCGAGAAAGTAGGCAACCCACTGCGCAAGGCCCGCTCCCCAGATCGACGGAGCGGCGATCGTGGCGATGTGATCGGCGAAGAAGCGTTTGGCCAGGGCATAGCCCATGTGGCTGGCGGCGACCGGGTTGGTCAGGAGGCGATCGCGATCAAGCAGAACACCGCTATGTCGGCCGGACCGGTAGGCAAAGTGCCCCTCGCGAACGAGTCCATCCTGCTTCAGGTCGGTCAGAATCTTCGGATCGAGCCGCGCCATTGAAGCGTCATCCCACCTGTTCGAGGGAGGCGAAGACCGGTGGGCAAAGATAGCACGTCTGTTTACGGGCGGACATGCGTGGTGGAACCCCGATCAGGCCGCTAACGCGGACGCCTAACGCGGGTGCTCGACGCCCGAGATGTCGCTACAACCAGTCCCGCATCCATGATTTCGCGGCTGGCGCGCGTCCAGCCTGAAGCCAGCGACAGAGCCGCGTTGCCAACGATGGCAGCGTTGTCGCCGCTGGTGTGGCGACGTCAGGAAGCGCGCTCGCTGTCGTTGGCCGAGCCGGTTCATCAGCAGTGGCCGGGTGCTGCGGGCCGCGCGCGGGCATGACTGAGGGGACGGGCGGTGAGGAGATGACCGGGACGGGGATGGGACCACCGTGAACCGCCGCCGCCGTCATCGAGAGCGCCGGGACTGGCGCGCGCTGAAAGACGATACCGCGTCGCATGACGGTGATCGTCAGGGTGGGGAGGGGTTCGGGCTGGCGGTCGAGCATACGCCCAATGGTCGCGAGACGAGTTTCCCAGCTCAGCTCGGCGTCGGATTCAAGACTCAACTCATCCATCCGGCGGTTCCCCCCTCATGACATGTCCTCGATACGGCTTGCGGCTTGCCCGATCGCGTGGACGTTACATGACGATGGAGAGTTTGACCGCTGTATTCGTGCGACCCGGTGCCGCCATGGCGCCCCCGCCATCGCATCGACGAACGCGTATCCCACCTCAATCCGGCAGGTAGACCGGGACGGAACCAGGACCCGGAGAACGACCTGTCCCGTGGCAGTGTCGCGGTTCGCCATGTCGATGTCGTAGTCAAGATGCCGGAATCCGCCGTCGGTGTCGACGGTGCTCCCGGTCATCCCCCGTGGCATCATGACGTCGATCTTGGTGGCATCTTTGATGTCGCGGGTGCCGCAGGAATTCAAGGTAATGTCGACATTGATCTGTTAATCATTGAACTGGAGTGTTGCGCGGCTGTGCGGAGGCATCTCAGCACCGGCCGACCCGGCAACGCCGAGCATGGTGACGAGCGCAAATGCGACAGCTGCGATGGTTGACAAGATGCCATAACGAGTCATGTATGGGCCTCCCAGGACGACCGCCAGGCACGTTGCCTGGTTGATAGGTTGTCGTCCGCGGTAACCCAGCCAGCCCGGTCGCTGTGAGGATTCCCTCACCCCATGGCCCTGCGGCTTTGCGTCGCCGGCTTTCACCGGCTTTGCCCCGTCGCGGTACGAATGGCGATTGACTCACCAGAAAGGTACGTCCCCCGCCGTGACTAACAGACTAGCCCGTTCGAGCGGTTACGCCTAGGCCTGACAGGTCCTCTCTTTGAGAGACGAAAGTACCTGATCGCCGGGTCTGAAGCCACCTCTTAGCCGGGTCGGCCCGCGAGTCGATCGACTAGGGCTTGAAGTTGCTCCCCGGCGCCACTCGATTCTTGCCTGCCCGCGCTCAGCAGAGCCGTGCGGGCCTCGTCGTGATACTGGCTGACACGTGCTTCAACTTCATCCCGCACTCCACTCCGGGCAAGGAGGTCGAGAACCCGGGTGACGCCCTCTTCCCCCACCGGTGACCTGGCATAGAGCGCATCGACTTCGGCGCGGATGGCGGGCTCAAGGCGTTCCCGGAGGATGAGGATCGGCAAGCTTTGCTTGCGTCGCCTGATGTCATCCGCGGGCGCCTTCCCGGTGGCATCAAGTGCGCCCCAGATGCCAAGTGCGTCGTCGCGGACCTGAAACCCCAGACCGAGGGCGAGACCGAAGGCGGCGAATCGGTCGGCCGTCGGCTCGGACGCGCCGCCGAGCAAGGCACCGGCCCAGGCGGCGTAGCGGACGATCGCCGCGGTCTTTCCCTCAATCATCGCCAGGTAGCCGTCCGGCGTCACATCGTCGCGGCCTTCAAAGGTGAGATCGAGTGTTTGCCCCCGGACGATCTCGATCGTCATCCGATCGAACGCTTCGACGAGTCGAAGGACGAGCGAGGCCGGATGCGTGGACACCAGGCGGTACATCGGCAGATGGGCCGCCGCGAAGAGCGCATCACCGGCGTTGATCGCCTGCCCGACGCCCCACAGACTCCAGACTGTCGGTCGATGACGTCGATGAGGAGACTGATCCTGAACATCGTCGTGGATCAGGGTGAAGTTGTGGAGGAGCTCCAGCGCGGCGGCAAGGGGGGCGGCATCCTCCGCGGCACCTCCGGCCGCGACACAGCAGAGAATCGCCAGCGTCGGGCGTATCTGTTTGCCGCGGTGAACGCGGCCATCGCCCGTCGACTCGAAGCGAGCGTCGACCTCACCGAGATGGTAGCGTGCCATCCCCGCGAGCAACGGCGCCCCTCCCTTCAGCGCGGCGAGGGCATTTCGCACGCTCGGAGCAAGCAGCGCGTCGATATCCAGCGAAGGCTGCTCGATCGCCTGCCGTTCCACCGTCGACCCAGGATGGCGCATGGTCCGTCGTCCTATTCAGCTCCACTGATGGCCGGTCGCACTCCGGCTGCCTGATGTCTCCAGTGTAGCGTTTGGTATCGCGGCGGGATGTAGCTTGAATGGAGATCGCCGCGGTCATCCATCAAGGCCGAAATAGCGTAAAATAGGGAGGAAGCGACGTCGCGAACAGCGCGTCGCCGCCGGACGATCCGCCGCCCTGGCCATGTCGGTTGGAGCGGGTACGCGGATCGACGGCAAGGAGAAGGACGGAGCCGCATGTTTTTCGATCCCACGTATTTCATTTTTATGATCCCGGGTCTGCTCTTCATGCTTTGGGCGCAGAACAAGGTCCGGGGCAACTACGGCACGTTCAGCAAGGTCAGGAACCATCAAGGTCTGACTGGCGCGCAGGTCGCGCGGACGATCCTCGATCGTAACGGGTTGCAGGATGTTCCGGTAGAAGCGATCCCCGGCGAACTGACGGACCACTACGACCCGCGCAAGCGTGTCCTCCGGCTGTCGCAGGGCGTCTACGGGGTGCCGTCGGTGGCGGCGATCGGGATCGCCGCCCATGAGACCGGACATGCCCTGCAGCACCAGAAGGCCTACGCGCCGTTGCAGGTGCGGGGGGCGATGGTGCCGGCAGTCAACATTGGCTCCAATTTCGGGTTCATCGTCCTTTTTGCCGGTATTTTGCTGGCGAATCCGACGGTGGCCTGGGTGGGCGTCGCGCTCTTTGCGCTGGCAACGATCTTCGCGCTCTTGACCTTGCCAGTCGAGTTCGACGCGACCCGGCGCGCTAAGGATGCGCTGGCCTCGATGGGCATCGTCGACGTCGAGGAGGGTAAGGGGGTGGCGAAGGTTCTCGACGCCGCCGCCTGGACCTATATCGCCGGCTTTGCCGCGTCGCTCCTGACCCTGCTCTACTATGTCAGCCTGGTGTCCGGCATGAGCCGCCGCAGCGACTGATCGCCAATACTCGTTCGAGCAGCAGCAAACAGACAAAGGGGGGCGGCACATGCCGCCCCCCTTTTATGCTCCTTGAGTCCTCACATGTGTGCCGCGGTCGTCGCCTGTGGCCGAAGCTCAAACGTCGGGTGCAGGTCACCGACTACCCTCCCGACATGGTTGCGAAGGATCGCCGGGTGACGCACTTGGAGCGATGCGATCGTCTCTCGATCGAGGGCGCCGAGTTGCTCCAGCAGTGATGCAACGATGACGGCGTGCGATCGGGAGCTTCCATCGAGGACGCGGATGGCAACGCCGAGGCGCAACTCAGGAAGTGCCAGGCAGATCAAACCCTCGGCCCCGCTCTTGGCCACGACGCGGCCGCCAGAGAGCACCATGAGGTCGGTGACGAGTTCCCCGGTTCCGGCAACGTTCTCTGGATGGGCCGTCATGGCGGTCCGCAGCCGGTTGAGCGCCGCGGCGTGTGTCCTTCCGGCATCGAACGAGACCGATTCTGGACTGGCAAGCGCGGCAAAGGCCCCGGCGAACGCCAGCACCGGCGCCGCGAAGGTCGGTAACCCGCAGCCGTCAACACCGAGTGGAATCGCGTCCGATGGCGTCTGGAGGACTGTTGCCATGACGGCGAGGATGCGTCGCTGCGCCGGATGATCGGGGTTGAGATAGGTGGCGAGTGGCTCATTGAGGTGAACGCAGGTCGCAAGGACACCGGCGTGTTTGCCCGAGCAATCGCATTGTAGCGGTGTTCGGGGAATCAGCCCGGCGACCACTCGAGCCGCCTCGGCCCGGTCCGACGGGAGCGGGGCGCCGCATCGTAGGGCGTCAGGGGCGAGCCCGATCTTCTGGAGCATGACCGCAACTTGATCCTGGTGACGCGGTTCAGCGTTGTGCGACGCACAGCAGAGCGCCAGTTCGGCTGGGGTGAAGCCAAAGGCATCGGCCGCGCCGCTCTCGATCAGTGGCACCGCCTGGAATGGCTTGGCGGACGACCGGAAAAAGATGACCTGATCGACATCACCGGCGCTTGCGACGAGGTGCCCCTCGTTATCGACGACGGCAATGACGCCCGCGTGCAGACTCTCGACGAGTCCGCCCCGTGTCGTTTCGGCGAGGATTGCCGCTCCCTCAGTCATCGCAGGGAACGCCGTGATTGATTAGCTCGGCCATCGCCCGTGGGCGTTCCTTCATCATGCTGACTCCCGGCCTCCTCACTCACGATCGTCGTCTCCGCAAACTCAGGCTGGGGAAAGATAATCATGACGTGGAGGGGGTGAACCCCGTCGCACCAGAAGCTGTGAACCGTCTCGGCCGGAATGTAGAGCGTGGTGCCCGCGTCGATGGTGATCAGGTCGCCATCAATCATCGCCGCCCCGTGCCCGGCGATGATCGAAATAATCTCTTCAACCCGGTGCGTGTGCCGCAGCACCCGCTCGCCCGGTTGCAGCCACTGTTGACCGAGGAAGAGCGCTGTGGAGCCATCGGCAGCCGTCACGATGTGTTGTGTCGGGAGACCGCTCGGACTCAACACCACCGGCCGTTCGCGGTGGACGATACGCTTTCCCGCTCTCATCACGCCCATGTTCGTCCCGCGTTCCCCTTAACCTCCCCGCGGTGTCATCCTCCCTGGGGCCGCAGTTTACCCGACACCGCTCACGCTCACCCTGCGGGCCGGTCAATTGGTCGGCAAGACGGTGCCGCTCCGGCTGGCGGGTTGCCGCGTCACCGTACCTGCCAACGGCGAAAGACGGGCTGAAACCGCGGTGACCTTGCCGGAATGGAGCAAATCTGGCATCCTCTCCCGGCCTCGTTCAGGCAGGTTATGGTGCGGGTCGTCGCGTGCCGGGGTCCGGTGGCCGACGCGATTGCAACAGTTCAGGGTCTGGACGGACATCCGGGATGCCGACCGTGTCATCCCGTCGCACCCCACAAATGGGGCACTGGTTTCGGGTCCATCGGGTATCCCACGCAGGGTCGGCCCGCGGATCGGCGTCTCGGTTGAGGCGCAGGAGACGCCATGCGCCTACGTCTTGCGGCGAATCCCGAACGGGCAGAAGGGCCAAAGCCCTTCTCGTCGGAGTGGAATAACGCCCCTCCTCCGGAAATTCCACCCGGTTGGTCACCGGAGCTTCCCTCCTGGGTGCCGAGCGAACGTGTCCTCCGGATCGCGCTCGTCGCTCTGCTCGTGATTGGCTCGGTCCTGCTTGGAGCCGGACGAGAGCGTCGGAGTGAGGCGCGGCTCGCCGCCCAGACAGGGCTTCCCACCGAGGTGGCTGACGCGAACCCCGGCGGTCAGCCGGTGGAGTTCGCGGCCGCGGCCGCAGCCACTGAACCCGCTGCGGTCCCATCGACCGAGGTAGCGGCTGTCCCAAGCGTGGTGCCCACAGCGACACCCGTGCTTCCAAGTCCGACGCCGCAACCGATGTCCACCTTTGTGCCGGTGCCGGCCAAGGCGGCGACGCTGCCACCGGCGGGAGCGGGTGGAGTCACGGCCGACGGTCTGCTCCCGCACTACCGGATCCTGACGTACTACGGCCACCCCCATAACGATTCGATGGGAGTGCTTGGAGAGTTTCCTACCGACGAGCTAATCGCCAAGATGCGCCAGGAGGCAGCCAACTACGAGGCAGCGGATCCATCACGACCGGTCTTGATCGGCTTCGAAGTGATCGCATCAGTCGCCCAGGGCGACGCGCAGAGCGACGGAACCTACCTCCTTCATACCGACCTTGAGACGCTCACCGAATATGCCGATGTCGCCGCGAGCAACAACATGCTCTTGTTTCTCGACCTGCAGATTGGACGAAGCACCGTCCTGGCCGACCTGGACGGCATCCTTTCGTTGCTCGAACGCCCCAACGTTCACCTTGCGCTCGATCCGGAGTTCGCGATCGCGGAAGGTGAGACTCCGGGCGAGAACATTGGCGAACTCGATGCCGAACAGATCCTCTACGCGCAGCAAACGCTGGCCGAGATGGTCGCGGCACGGGGTCTCCCACCAAAGATGTTGATCGTCCATCAGTTTCGCGAGGACATGATCACGAACAAAGACCAGCTGGCCCCCGTCCCCGGCGTTCAGTTAGTCATCGACGCCGATGGTTATGGCGATCCGATCCTGAAGACCGATGTCTACAACATTCTGGTCCGGGATCAACCAGTCGAGTTTGGCGGGATCAAGCTATTCTATAAACAGGATAAGCCGCTGATGAGCGCGGAAGAGGTCGTCGCGCTCGATCCGTCGCCGGACGTCATCATCTATCAGTAGACGATCATCTTCCTGCCCAAACCTGACCGATCGTTGACATCGCCAACCATCGAGAGTGACGGGGGACCACCGTGACGCCCGTCCGTGCTTCCCACGGTCACTCGCCGGTCGGCGGGGCGTCCTGACCGCGCCACACGCTGACGCGCACATCACCTGCGTCTCATGAGGTACCTCGCGCGGCGTGCTCCCCGGGGCCGGGTAGCCCTTGACGACTTTGCTATACTATCAAATAGAAAGTATTGGACTGGTGACGAGACCGATGGTCCTCGGCACTGGATGACCTAAAGGACACTGCAATGGTCTCGACCACGACTCAGCCCCGACTCGCAAGCTACCGGGAGCGCCGCGATCACTTCTTCGCGCACGACGATGGCACGCCACTAGAGCCCGAACAGCTTGAGCATTTTCACGGTCTCGCCTACTTCCCCGAAAACGCGGCGCTCGCTTTGGAACTCCCACTTCAGACCGACGGGGAAGGGATCGGCGAGCAGGTTGACCTGGCGACCGCCGACGGGCACACGAAGCCGTTCCTGCGAGTGGGCCGCGTCTCCTTCACCGCGAATGACGAGCCGGTGACGCTCTCGGTCTTCAAGGACCTCCAGCGAGGACGCTACTTTCTTCCGTTTCGGGATGGCTCCGCAGGTGGTCAGACGTACGCGGTCGGGCGATATCTCGATCCCCGGGCACGACCCGATGGAACGCTCGTCGTCGACTTCAACTATGCCTATAACCCCTACTGTGCCTACAGCCAAGGCTGGAGCTGCCCAATCCCGCCCTTCGAGAACGTCATCTCGACGTCACTTGAGGCCGGGGAGAAGGCCTTTCCGGGGAAGTAGCGACCTCGGTCTTACCCCTGGATGAATCGGTTGATAGTGACCCGGTATCGACGACGTACTCGCGCGGAGCGATGAAGGAACACCCGTGGGTTGACCGCCTCCCGGCGGGGAGGTGGTCAATCAAGGCTTCCGGCATCTCTGGATCGTGATAGTGCCGATGACAGCGCCGGGATGAGACAAGCAGTGTGCGGAGACGATGGAGGGGTTTTACCAGCCGCCGTGATGCTGCGTTATCCACCGGCAAATGTCGGCGGCCAGAACCACTGAGATCGACTCGCCCGCACCGAGGGCACGACCGAGCAGGGCGCCACCTGCCTCCCGAGCCCAGCGATAGCGCGAGCGGCGAATCTCCACGTAGTGACATTCGCCCGGATCGAACCGGAGCTCGGCCAGAACCCAGCTTCTCGATCCCGCTTCAAGAAGAAAGAGCCGATCTCCGTGCTGCCACGCGAACGGCGCATGCTCAAGCAATCCCGCGTGGGAACGATTGCGTCGCTGGCCAATGATGTCATCAGCGGCCATGGTATCCCCGTTATCTGTCTCACCCTCATTCGAGCGTGAGTCGCGGTCTGGTCCCCGACGTGGCGGGATGGGCTGCGGCATAGTCGGCCTTACAACTCCCCGTGAGGACGAAATAGCGCCACCCCTCAGCGGCTGGGTCACGCGCCGCAACCACCCAACGCTGGTCGCGATGTGGCGCATTGCCCAACGACGCGGCAATCTGCCCGCCGTGCGTTGTCGGTATCGCCTTATGGGAGCGTAGCATCCGCGATTGACCCGGTGCAAGGAGTGGCATCAATTCCCGACGTCCGAGCTGTTTCTCGGGCTATCCGCCCGCCACTGTCACGGCCGCGACCTGGGCCGTCTGTCCTCCTACGCTGACCATGATCTCATAGACGCCGACTGGCCAGGCCGCTGCCGCTGAACGGGTGAGATGAAACTCGACCCAGACATTTTGCTCGTCACGCTCGGCGGTCATCGAGCTGGTAAATCCTTCGATCGGCGTGTTGTTGTAGGCCCAGGTCGCGGTAATCGTCGTTCCCCGCCGAACGCGCGGCAGCCGGAAGGTGGCGTAAATGGCGGACGCCTCCGCGGCGTAGGTCGACACCCGGTCGCGCGGCCGGTTTGTTCCAGGTTCGAGGGCGGTTGCCCAGACGACTGGCTCAATGTCGATCAATGGTGAGCGGAAGGCGGTTGGCGTCGCCGGGGGTGCTGGGATCGAGAGAGGCGTTGGCGAGGGGGTTGGAACCGACGGCGTACCGGCAACCGGACTTACTCGATGGCCCGGCGTCCCCGGTGGAGGCGAAGCCTGCATGATGACGGCCGATGGTTCTCCCTGAGCCTCTCCTCCGGGACCCGTGAGGGCGCCGAGACCGAGCATTATGGCCACTGCGAGCGCAACGACGGTGGCCGATCGTGACCAGCCGCGGCGGTCGACGCGATGTCGGGGAGAGAACGGCGTGACGTGCTGATCCGATGAACTGGGAGGCAGACAGCGCATAGGTTCCGGTCGATTCTGGTGGACGTGAGTCACGGTCGGTATGGATCTCGGCGCCGATTGTACCGTGAAGATCCGGCCCCGCGGGTACACTCGCGTCAGTCGGGTCTATTCTGGCCGAACGACGCTGGGGGTGGTGCATGGTCCGCAAGAGATCCTCATCCGACGGGGAGCGGCCCCGGGACTCGATCCCGAATCCGACGCTTAACCGGACGGCGAAACTCGGGCGATTGACCGAGGATCGCAAGCTGCTGAGCCGAACCGAAAGCGATCGGGCCCGTGAAGCAGACTTTGTTCATGGCGATCCGTGGCGGGTGATGCGCATCAACGGCGAGTTCGTCGCTGGCTTCGACGCCCTCGCTGAGATCGGGCCGGCGGTATCGGTCTTTGGGTCGGCGCGGATCAACGAACACGATCCGATGTATGAGACCGCCCGGCGAGTCGGCGCTGGTCTCGCCGCGGCAGGGTTCGCAACCATTACCGGCGGTGGACCGGGCATCATGGAAGCCGCGAACAGGGGCGCATTTGAAGCGGGCGGACTCTCGATCGGCGCGAATATCGAACTGCCGCACGAGCAGGGTCTGAACGCCTACGTCACGCTGCCGCTGAACTTCCGATATTTTTTCGTTCGCAAGACGATGTTCGTCAAATATGCCGAAGGATTCATCATTTTCCCTGGAGGCTTCGGGACACTGGACGAGTTGTTCGAAGCCCTGACGCTCATCCAGACTGGCAAGCTCGAAGCGTTCCCGGTGATCCTCATGGGGAGCGAATTTTGGCAGGGTCTCCTTGATTGGGTCGACAAGACACTGGCCGGAGAAGGAAAGATTGCTCCATCGAATCGGGCGCTGCTGACGGTCGAGGACGATTCCGACGCGGCGGTGCGGCGCATGGTCGAGGCGGCCAATGCGTCTCGCACCCAAGGCAGACCATCGGAGACGACCTGGGACGGTCCGACGATGCCCACGTCACCGACCGGGCCCGGACGCTCATGAGCGATCGAGGTTCGAGCCTGGGACGTGCACGTGGAGCAAACGGTGTGCCCGAGGACTCACTCACGGTTCGGTTCCTGGAGGAGGAACGCCAGACGCCCGAAGAGGTTGCTGGCTGGCTGGCGGCCTTTCTGGCGAAGGCAGGCGAGACGCTCGATCTGGCGATGTATGACGTGCGTCTGTCAGAGATACCGGCGCGGCTTTTGCGGGAAGCGCTGGCCGAGCGGGCCACGGCGGGTGTTCGGATCCGCCTCGCCTACGATGCTGGCGACAAGCCCCAAACCCCCCAGGAGCTGGAGCGATCTGGCGTTGACCCGACGCCACCGGGGACTCACGAGCGGGTGGAGGAGCTGGGTCTCCCCGCCGCATCGATCCGAGCGATCACGGGTCCGCGGGAGTTGATGCATCATAAATATGTCGTTCGCGATGGGTCCGCCGTCTGGAGCGGCTCGCTCAATCTCTCAGATGACTCGATGCGACGAATGGAGAACCTGGTCGTCACGCTGGAGTCACAGCCCCTGGCGGCGGCTTACGGGCACGATTTCGAGCAGCTCTGGCAGCGGGGCGCCATCGAAGGGTCGGGAGCGGGCCGGGTGGACGCTGTCCCGCTCGTCTACGGCGGCGAGCGTGCGCTGACCACGGCCGCCTTTTCTCCGGGGCGAGGAATGGAGATTAACGAGGATGTGGCACTCCAGATCTCCGAGGCCCAGCGGCGGATCGTCATCTGCTCAATACTGCTGACCTCCAGCCGCATCCTGCGTGCGTTCACTGACCAGCTCGATCGCGGTCAGATCGAGATCTGGGGGGTCTACGACGAAACGCAGATGCGTGGGGTGCTCGACCAGTGGCGGGAGCGCCCCGAGCTGGCCTGGAAAATCGCCGCGTTCGAACGGCTCGTGCGGGAAGCGCGCCTTGTCGGCAAGCAGTCGCGCCCGTACCGCCCCGACGGCATCCACGACTTTATGCATAACAAGACGCTCGTCATCGACGACACCGTACTCACCGGATCGCACAATTTCTCGCACTCGGCCGACACCAACGCGGAGAACATGGTCGCGATCCAGAGCCCGCGACTGGCGGTCGATGTCGTGCGATATGTGCAGGGCCTGACCGACCGGTACGGCGCCGGTCGCCAAGATCGGCGCCAACGCGGGCGTCCATGACAACTCAGAGGCGGTCGCGGTTGGGTCGTGCTTGACGGACCAAGGCGGCGCGCGCATACTGTACGTACACCTCGTCACGTGAACGGCAGATGGTATGCATCGCGGAGTCGCCCACGATGAACACCGGTGGCGACCCGGTTCCCCCTGGGGTATGATGGAGGCTGCCCGATGGGTTTGATGCTTTCACAACATCCAGTCCGCTTCCGACCGCGCCCCCTCGTCCGGATCAGCCCCGCTCCGGTCTCGAGCATGTCGTCGTGTGCGACAAAACAAGGGTTGGGACGATGAGCCGCTACGAACTCTACGCGCCGCGTTTTCCGCTCCTGCCGCTCAAGAACGTGGTGATCTTTCCACGCAACGTCGTGACGTTGCTCGTCGGTCGTCCACGATCGATTCAAGCGGTCGAGGAGGCGCTGACGCGTGATCGCCGGATCGTGGTCACCGCGCACCGCGACAGTGAGGCGGAAGAGCCGTGGCCAGACGATCTGTATCACATCGGCGCCCTGGCCGCGATCGCCTCAGTTGAGCGCCAGCAGAGTGGCGGAATTCAGGTCGTGCTCGAGGGGATTAGCCGGGTTCGTATCAGCCAGTTCGACCAATCGCGGGCCTTCTACACGGTCGCGGCCGACGACCTACCCGACCCAGACGTGTCGTCTACCGAGAGCCGGCTGCTGATCGCTCATGTCCAGGATCTCGTCGGCAAATACGGTGAGGCGCGCACCGCTCTGCCGGCCGAGCTGCTCGACATGGTGCAACGATCGACCGAGCCGGGTCATATGGCTGATCTGCTTGCGACTCAGCTGCTGATCGACATTGGACGGCGGCAGGCGCTGCTCGAGCTGAGCGATCCGTTGCACCGCCTGGAGCAGGTCGCAATCCATCTCTCGAGCGAGCTTGATGTCGCGGCGTTGGAGCGAAAGATCAAGGAGCGGGTACGGGAGCAGATCGATAAAAACCAACGCGAGTATTTTCTGCGGGAGCAGCTCAAAGCGATTCACGATGAGCTCGGTGGTGAGAATGGAAACGAGATCGAGACGTTCCGGGAGAAGATCACCGCCCGCGGTCTCCCGGCGGCGGTGGAAGAGAAGCTGCTGAAGGAGGTCACCCGGCTCGAGCGGATGCCGTCGGTCTCAGCCGAGGCAACCGTGGTGCGGACGTATCTCGATACCGCGATGGCTCTGCCATGGGGCGAGTTGAGCGAGGACCAGATTGACCTTGGCGAGGCAGAGCGCGTCCTGAATGCGGACCACTATGGTCTTGAGACGGTTAAAGAACGGATCCTCGATTTCCTCGCGGTCCGAAAACTCACCACTGAGGCGGGAACCACCGGCGGTGCTCAGATTCTCTGTTTGATCGGTCCCCCGGGTGTCGGGAAGACGAGTCTGGGGAGATCAATCGCTACGTCGATGGGGCGTCAGTTCGTCCGGGTCAGCCTCGGCGGCGTCCGCGATGAGGCGGAGATTCGGGGCCACCGTCGGACCTATATCGGGGCGATGCCCGGCCGTCTGATTGGCGCGATGAAGGCAGCGGGGACGATGAATCCGGTGATCCTGCTCGACGAGATCGACAAACTCGCGTCCGATTACCGCGGCGATCCAGCGGCGGCCATGCTGGAGGTGCTCGATCCCGAGCAGAACCACGCCTTCGTCGATCATTTCCTCGATGTCCCCTACGATCTCTCGAAGGTGCTCTTCATCACCACCGCCAATTACGGTCACCAGATTCCGCGACCCCTCCGCGACCGCATGGAGTTGATCGACGTCTCCGGGTATACCGAAGACGAGAAGATCGAGATTGGCCGGCGCTATTTGCTCCGGCGCCAGCTGGTGGCCCATGGGTTGAAGCCTGGCGCCCTCGAGATCCCGGGAAAACTCTGGCTGAGCCTGGTTCGTGGGTACACCAGGGAGGCTGGTGTCCGCCAACTTGAACGGGAGATCGCCGCTGTCTGCCGTAAGGTGGCGCGCGATATCGTGCGGGGTCGCATTGGCAAGGTCCGTCTGACCGAGGGACGATTGGCCGAATACCTCGGGCCGGCCAAGTTTGGCTACGACATGGATCTCGGCGACAGCCAGATTGGACTCGCGATTGGCCTGGGCGTGACCGATGTCGGTGGAGAGATTCTGCCGGTTGAGGTCGCGACGATGCCAGGGCGTGGCGCACTGACGATCACCGGCAAAGCGGGTGATGTCATGCAGGAATCGGCGCGGGCTGCGCTCTCCTATGCCCGCTCCCGGGCAGACCAGCTCAAGATCGACCCGGACTTTCAGGAAAAGATCGATCTCCATATCCACCTTCCCGAGGGTGCGACTCCCAAAGACGGTCCATCCGCGGGAATCACGATGGCGACCGCGTTGATCTCGGCACTCACCCGGCGACCCGTTCGGAACGACACGGCATTGACTGGTGAGATCACACTCCGGGGCCGGGTGCTGGCGATTGGCGGGCTCAAAGAAAAGGCGCTGGCGGCGCACCGCCAGGGGATGCGTCGGATCATTGCTCCCGAGGAGAACCGCCGCGACTTGGTGAAGATTCCCGCCAACGTGATCAAGGAAGTCGAGTTCATCTTCGTCACCACGATGGACCAGGTGATCGCGGCGGCGATCCTGCTCGACCATGCCCAGGTGGAACGCCTCCCGGATACCTCCGTCGAGCCAGTGCCGGTCGACGGGGTCAACCCGCTCCTGCCTGACTTCCCGCCTGGCCCGGACAACGCCTTTGGTGATGTGGCGGCGAACGCCACTCCAGTCACCTAATCGGCCCGCTCCGGCGTCGCACGCGCTGTCAACCTCCTGAACGGGACGGCCATGAGCCTGGTGTCCCGCTGCTCCGATGAATGAGGCACGGCCGGCGATGGTGATGCCGGCGACGACTGCCTGGTCATCGGATTCCGCGCCGAGGCCGTCCCGTTCATCGGCGAATGAGGGACCATTGGCCGGCGCTTGGGGATGGACGCTCGCCCTGCTGGAGATGCTGACAGAGACCGACGGTCTTCAACACGCCGGCCACATGCCCGTATCAGCGTGCGGCGAGACTGCTAGAACCGCGTCGGCCGGAAATCCTTGATCTCCACCTGAAGTCGCCGCTGGCCGTTCCAGTGATCGATCGACAGGGTGACGAGCAGATCAATCTCCGGTCGAGTCACCAGCTCGCGGGAGCGGTCCGCGGCTCGCCAGGCAATCGCCGGGACTATCCCGTCTGGTCCGTGCAGTTGGAGCTTCAGGTGGCTGCCGGTCGGACCGATCGTTGAATAGGCGCGGACGCGGATTCCCTGGAGCCGAAGCACGGGGATGGGATTGCCTGTTCCGAACGGCGCGAGATTGGCGATCAGCCTCGCGGTCTCGATCGAGAGCCGCTCCCATGGCAGATCGGCGTTGATCTGAATCGACGGTGGTCCTGCCGGTGGCAGATTCGCCTCGGCGATCGCCGCATCCAGCGCGGTCTGTAGCTCGGTCAGGTTGGCGGTTGGCAGCGTCAGACCGGCAGCCAGGCTATGACCACCGTGCGACAGCAAGAGGTCCGCGGACTGCCGAAGACCCCGTGTGATGTCGAAGCCCTTGACCGAGCGCGCCGATCCATGGGCGATCTCACCATCTTCGCTCAGCACCAGAACCGGGCGGCGGAATCGCTCAGCGAGCCGTCCGGCGGCCAGCCCCAGCACGCCCGCGCCCCAGTTGGGTCGGGCGATCATCAGCAGGCGGCTGTCAAGGAGCGCTGGTTGCTGCCGCAGCAACTCTTCGGCATCGGCAACGATCTCATCCGATGCCCGGCGCCGCAGCGCGTTCAACCGCTCCAGTTCCGCTGCCAGCGCGTCAGCTTGGATCGGATCGTCCGTGAGGAGCAGATCGAGCGCCAGCCGTGGGTCGGCCATGCGCCCCGCGGCGTTGAGCCGGGGACCGATCCGGAACCCCACCTGGTCGCTGGTGATTGTTTCAGGAGCCACCCCGGCACGCTGGCAGAGGGCCTGAATACCGATCCGGGGTCGCATGCGAATCGCGCGAAGACCGTCCCGCACCAGCGCCCGGTTCGCGCCAACCAGTGGCGCGACATCGGCAATCGTCCCCAGAGCCACAAGGTCGAGGAGTTCCCCTGGATCGCCCCCGTCCTGATCGCCGACGCGAAAACCCCATTGGGACAGGGAGACGACGAGCAAATACGCCAGTCCGACCGCCGCTAGCTCGCGGTACGGTCCATCAGGCCGGAGTTGGGGCGAGGCAACGGCGGCGCCGGCGGGAGGGGGGCCGGGCATCTGGTGATGGTCGACGACCACAACCTCCAGCCCAAGGGAGCGGGCACAGGCGATGTTGTCCGGTTCCGAGCTCCCGCAGTCGACAGCGATCAGAAGGGTCGCTCCGGCGCTGGCCAGGTCAGCGAGTGCGGCGGGATGGAGTCCGTACCCTTCGGCGCGAGTCGGAAGGCGAACGAGGACACGCCCATCATCGCCCGTGGCAGTGCGGAGGGCGCGAACCAGCAGCGCGGCGGACGTCACGCCATCAACATCGTAATCGCCATAGACCGCGATTCGTTCGCCATCCTCAATCGCCTGAGCTACCCGCTCGGCGACCGCCGCGAGGCCAGGGACCCCAAGCGGATCGGGCGCCTCCCGAGGACGCGGATCAAGAAACTCGGTCGCCTCCGCACGATTGGCGACCCGACCGGTGAGGAGGCGGTGGAGCAGGGGATCATCGTCGAGCGATCCGGCCGCCTCCGGTATGGACGGCGGCTCAATCCAGATGAGACCCGTTCGACTGGCGTCCGACTCACTCATGCGACATGGTGTTTATTTCTCACTGATCAACGGGATGTACGTACACTCGTCGGCATGGTAGCATGTGGCGATACGATCAACAGCGGCGACCCGGATACAACAAGGTCCACACAGCCGCGCCGAAGAGACGGTACCACCTGGAGGGGGATCGGTGAACACCGCGGGCAAGCATCGTGGCGGCTACGGCGCCACGCGGGGAATCGTGCGGCTCGGCTGGCTCGTCGCGGTGCTGTTCCTCGTGAACGCATTCTCGCCGCTTTCCGCCTCAGCCCAGGATTGGTCACCGCCGCCGACTGTCTTTATTCCGGAGACCGGTCACACGCTCGACCGGCTGTTCCTGGAGAAGTGGCGGGACCATCCAGAGTTGCTCGGACATCCGATCACCGAGGAGCTGACGAGCAAAGTCGACCTTGGGAACAAGGGCAAGGTCGACCGCGATGTTCAGTATTTCGAGAACGTCGCGCTGGTCTATCTCCCCGAGCGAGACCCCGGCGAGCAGGTCGGCATGCTGCCGCTAGGACGTGATGCTTTGGCGCGAGAGCGGAAAGATCCGCGGGCATCGAAAGACCTTCTGGCCGGCCTGAAGCGAGGCCGCTGCGGCTCGCTGGATTCATCCGAATGCGTGGTTGATTCAGCGACCGGTCATACCGTGCGGGATGCGTTCAAGGATTTTTGGGATGACGCCGGTGGGAAAGACCTGCTTGGGCGACCACTCACCGAGCAAGTTAAGGCGTCGGGCAGTGTGACGACCCAGTATTTCGACCGCGTCGTCCTGGTTCGGAAGGGGGATGACGACGTCGAGCTCCGCGCCCTTGGCAAGGAGGAAGCGAAGCGACTCAAGATTTCGACGAAAGCCGTCGATCAACCCGACGGGATCCTAACCTATGACGCTGGTCTCTTCATCGCGCCCCCTTCTCCTGAGGTGCAGCCCGAGCCTGAGCAGGTGGCCGAGCCAGCGCAAGGCGTGCCCGACCTTTCGGTCGGCGGCTTCGGGCCGGGACCGGTCCAGGGTGGATCGAAGGAGATCGTCGTCTCGATCTCAAACGAGTCGCTGTGGGCCTATCAGGACGGGCAGATGGTGCTATCGACCTATGTCAGCACCGGAGTCGGCGACGTCCCTGAGACCGTCACGCCGCTCGGCTACCATCAGATCCTCTCGAAGTACGACATGCAGACGATGGAAGGGACGATCAGCGAGACGTATTATCGGGTTCCTGACGTTCCATGGGTGATGTACTTCGACGATCTCGGCAATGCGCTCCACGGAACGTACTGGCACAGCAATTTCGGGACACCGATGAGTCACGGCTGCGTCAACCTTCCGATGGATGTGGCGGAGTGGATGTATGGTTGGGCGCCAATCGGCACCCCGGTTACCATCGTCGAGTAGGCCCGGCACAACGGCGCGCACACCGTAATGAACTGGGCCAGGACCGCTCTTCGTGCGGCCTTCCCAGCCAGTGGCCCTACCAGGACCTCGCCTTGGCTTGACCGGTGCCGCGCTCAGCACGCGGCGTCTCTCGCTGCGCGTTAGTCGCCGTAACGATATTAATCAGCTGGCACCTTCCCAGCGGGGTCGTCGCGGCGGTGGACGTAGACCGGTTGTACCTTGCCGTCGGGACCACGGGACCATGTTGGAACGTCCCTTCTCCGCTGTCTGCCCGATCGGATCGACGGGACATGGCGCGCCGCGGTTCCGTGCGGGTTCGCTGGCGCTCGGTGCCCCCGTGGATCGAAACGTTCCTGCCCCGATTCCCCACGCGCCTGATGAGCCCCAGTCGCCCGTGTCTCGCGATATCGCCGCACGGCGATAGAGCGTTTGCGAGAGGGCCGCCAACCTGGCACTATCCGCGGCGCGGCGGTACGGCAGCAAATGAGTGGTGGAGCATCAGGGGATGGACCAGAAGCACGAGGGCACCTCGGAGCTGGCTGCCGGCTCCAGCCGGTACGACGCGATCGTCGTCGGCTCGGGACATAACGGGCTTATTGCGGCGGGTTATCTGGCGAAGGCCGGCAAGCGCGTCCTGGTGCTGGAGCGGCGGGAGATCATCGGTGGGGCGACCGTCACCGAAGAACCATGGCCGGGCTACCGGGTCTCCACCTGCTCCTACGTCTGCAATCTGCTCCTGCCGGAGGTTGTCCGCGACCTTGAGCTGGAGCGACACGGCTATCAGATTCGGCCGTTTGATCCCCAGTATTTCGTGCCATTTCCTGATGGACGTTCCTTTCTCTCCTTTCTCGATGGGCGACGGACCCGCGAGCAGATCGCCAAGTTCTCGAAGAAGGACGTGGTCGCCTACGATGCCTACTGGGCGATGTGGGACCGGATCATCGCCCGGATGCGGCCACTGCTCGACCGTCCCGCGCCGAGCTGGAGCGAGATCGAGCAGGCATTTCCGGGACCGGATGGTATGGAGGACTGGCGCACGCTCACCCGGACGAGCATCGCCGATCTCCTCGACCGGTTCTTCGAGTCGGAGCAGATCAAGGCGCCCCTCTGCACCGGTGGCGTGATCGGAGTCAATGCCGGTCCGCGGACGCCGGGGACCACCTACGTCAAATACCATCATCTCATCGGCAGCCCTGGCGGTCATCAGGGAGCATGGGGCTATGTCCGTGGTGGAATGGGCACCATCGCCGATGCCCTGGCGGCGTTTGGCACGGAGCGGGGCGTCGACATTCTCACCGGGGCTGAGGTCGCCGAGATCAACATCGACGCCGGCTCGGCGCGCGGGGTCCGCCTGCAGGACGGGCGCCGGTTCGACGCCGATATCGTGCTATCGAATGCCGATCCACATCGAACGTTCATCGACATGGTTGGTGCGCGCCATCTCCCGGCGGAGCTGGTCTCCGGGGTGCGTCGATTGCGGACCAAGGGGTCGGTGGTCAAGGTGCTGCTGGGGCTCGGGGAGCTTCCGAACTTCACGGCGATGCCCGGTACCGCGGTCGGCCCTCAGCATACCGGTGGCATTGTGATCAACCCTTCGGTCGACTACCTGGAGCGTGCCTGGGAGGATTGTAAGTGGGGTCGACCGGCGGCCCGGCCGTTCATGGATTGCTATATCCAGAGCGCGACGGAGGATGGTCTTGCTCCTCCCGGCAAGCACACGCTGAGTCTCTTCGTGCAATACGCCCCATATGACCTCGCGGAAGGGACGTGGGACGAGCGGCGCGCCGAGATCGGGGCGAACATCATCGATACGCTGGCGGAGTATGCGCCGAACCTGCCCGGTGCGATCGAACAGATGGAAGTGCTGGGGCCGCCCGATATCGAGCGGGTCATCGGCATCACCGGTGGCAACATCTTCCATAGCGAGATTCTGCCGGATCAGATGTTTGGCTATCGACCGGTGCCCGGCTTTAGCGATTATCGCACCCCGGTCGACCGGCTCTATCTTTGCGGTAGCGGAGCCTGGCCCGGCGGCGCCGTCTTCGGGGCGCCGGGGCGAAACTGTGCACGGCAGGTGCTGACCGACCTTGGCGAGGAGACCTCCGGCTTTCAGGCATGAGCGATCGCCTGCCTGGCGCCCGACACGGGCGAAACGGGATTGGATGACGTGTGGCTGCAGGCGGCCTCGGACGCTGAGGAAGGCGCAGCGCTGACCGCCCGCCTCGTCTCTCATCGCAGTTACCCCGGCGATGAGGCCGCTGTCCAGGACGAGATCGCCCGCTGGCTGCGGATCGCGGGTCTCACCCCGACGCTGGAACGTGTTGCCCCTGGTCGTTCAAAGGTCCTGGCACGCATTGAAAATGGTCCGGGGCCGACGTTGCTGCTCAATGGACATGTCGATACCGTGCTGGCGGTCGACGGCTGGTCATCCGAACCGTGGCAGCCACGGCGCGACGGTGACCGGCTCTATGGGTTAGGAGCCTGCGATATGAAGGCAGGTGTTGCGGCCGCGATGCTGGCGACGCGTGCGCTGGCCAGCCGCCGGGACCTCTGGCGCGGGACGGTGCTATTCGCATCGGTAGTCGACGAGGAAGCCTATTCGCTCGGCGCTCGGGCGATCATTGCGTCGGGTCTCCGGGCTGATGGATGCATCGTGACCGAGTCGTCATGGGAACGCCCCTGTCTTGGATCGGTCGGAAAGGTCTTGTGCGGCGTCGATGTCGTGGGGAAGGCCGCGCATGCGTCCTGGCCAGGAGCCGGCATTAACGCCGCGGTGGAAGCGAGTCACTTCGTTGCCCGACTCGACGACCTTCCCATGGGGATGCACCGGCGGTTGACCGCGACGCGGTGCGTTCTCTCAGTCCATAGCGGCAGCGACCAATATGTCATCACCGTCCCGGAGCGGGCTCGAATCCTGATCAACCGGATGATTGTTCCCGGAGAGACGGCAGCGTCAGTCCGGGCTGAGTTGGAAGGGCTCGTCACGGAGCTCGGCTCTGCTGCCCGCTTTGAGGTCGCGGTCGAGCCGCCGTACTATCCGCCGTGGGAGACGCCCGTCGATCATCCCCTGGTCGACGTTTTCGCGGACGCCTACGCCCGGGAGGTGGGACAGACCCCGGTCTGGGGATACACCGGCTTCGGCGACGCCAATCTGTTCTCGGGCGAGGCCGGCATCCCAACGATCCAGTTCGGTCCGCACGGCGGAGCGTTTCACCAGGCCGATGAGTGGGTCGATGTGCCGAGCATCGGCGGCACCGTTCGTGTCCTGCTCCAGACCGCCCTTGGCTTTCTTCAGGAGGGGGATGGCGCTCACCCGGCCTGAGCCGGTGACGATCGCTGGGCAGCGGCAGCCCGGCGGAGATGGGTCACGATGGGCGCGGTGAACCATGGTTGGATAGATGGCGCCGGGCGGGTCGCGACAGTATCCTGTGGCGGCACGAGACTCACGCCTGAGAGACCGATGTGGCACGCTGGGAAGATCGACAACTCAAGCTTCGGGACGACCACGGCTGGCGCTGCAAGCCGGGAAACATGGTCTTTGTGGCCAATCGGGGCGATGTCCGCTTTGACTATCCAAAGACGTGGACGATCCAGCCAGCCGATGACGGTGCGATCGCCTTCTACGACCAGCCGCCACCGTCCGATGACTGTCGCCTGCAGCTCTCGGTGATCCAGCTCCCTCCCGGCATCGACATGAGCGGTCTTTCGTTGGAAGAGATGCTGACCGATGCCATCGGACCCCCGGAAGCGGGACACGAGCAGACGCCGCCGGAAACCATTCGCCGGGGCGCGATCGAGCTCGTCTGGACAGAGACCCGCTACATCGACCAGGGCGAGCAGCGGCCCGCTCGCTCGCGCAACGCCCTTGGCCGGGCCGGTGGCGTCCACTGCATCCTGACCTTCGACTTCTGGGACGATGACGCCCCACGTCTTCTCCCGGTCTGGGATGAGGTGCTGCGAACGCTGCGCCTCGGCGAGTACATCGCCGACCCAACTCGCGGCCCGCGCCGTCTGCGCCGGTGACATCGGTACGGCGCTCGGCGACTGGCAAGCGACGACCGCCCACGGCGCCGCCATTTGACTATTCCCTTGACTTTGCGACGATCGACTTCCGGGCGCACCCCGAGCTGTACCGCGTCGGGAAAGGAGAGCAGGGAGTGCTCCTTGTCGAGCCGTATAAGGGCGAGCTGCTGCCGCTGTGGCGGTTTCGGACGCCAGAGATCGCCCAGGAATCGGCTGATGCGCTTCTGGCGCGGTTCCGGGTCTACCAGGCCGACGGAGACTTTGTCGGCATGGATATGGCCCGGAAGTTCCTGCAGATGGGGTTCACTCGCTCCCGGCGATACGCCAACCACAAGAGCGGACGGAAGTGGTCACCCGACCACGCAGAGGTTCTCCCTCCGGATGTCGACGACGAGAAAGCGGAGTCGGCCCGTATCTTCTACGAGCGATATCAGCAAGCCAAAAACGATCCCGACTATCTTCGCCGCTGCGCCGTGCATAACGCGCGGCCAGTCGCGTCTGATCAGGAGGATGCAACCAGCTAACGGGGAACATGCCACGCATTACCCGTCGATTAGCCCCTCGCGATCGCCCGGTTCCTTGCCGCGTGGGGCCGCACGGGCTACGATGGTGCGATGAACGTACACCGCGCTCCGCTCGGTGTCTGGGACTCCGGCGTCGGCGGACTCAGCGTTCTCCAGGAGCTGCGAGCCCTGCTGCCGCGTGAGGAGATGATCTACCTCGCCGATGGTCGCTACTGTCCCTATGGGGGACGAACGGCGGGCGAGATCATCGAGCGTAGCCTGGCGATGACGCAGGCAGTCATCGATCTCGGCGCCAAGGCGGTCGTGATTGCCTGCAACACGGCAACCACCGTCGCCATCACCCGGGTGCGAGCGGCCTTTCCAACAGTCCCGATCATCGGTATGGTGCCCGCCGTCAAGCCAGCGGCGGGGGCCACCCATACCGGGCGAATCGGTGTGCTCGCGACACCACAGACCGCGACCGGCGACGTCCTGGCGGGGTTGATTCGCCAGTATTGTCCTGGGGTGACGGTCGACACGGTGCCCGCCCCGGGTCTGGTCGATCTGGTTGAGGCGGGCCTCACATCGGGACCGGAGGTCGACGCGGTGCTCCATCCGCTGCTGGAGACGCTCAGGGCACGGGGTGTCGACACACTCGTACTTGGCTGCACCCACTATCCCTTCCTCCGCGAGGCGATCGCGGAGGAGATGGGACCGCATGTCGCCTTGATCGATAGTGGCGCGGCGGTCGCTCGCCGGACGCGCGAGGTCCTGGCGACCCACGGGCTCCTCACCGACGCCGATCTGCTCGGTGGGTCGATGTCGTTTGAAACCACTGGTGCCCCGGAGCACTTCGAGGAGGTGACGTTGCGGCTCCTCGCTATGCCGGTTGTTTCTGGTGCCCTCGTGGCCGGGCCGCTTGCCCGGTAATGGATCGAACCTGGGATGTCATGGCTAGATCGGCCGTCGACGGACGTTCTCAGGCTCGCAGGATGGGCTCATGTCCGCACGCGACGGGTGGAGTTCGCTGACGGTACGGGCATCGCCGCGACGCGACCGGCGCGGATGTGGCGCCGGGCGAAGAAGGGCATCTTCATCGCGTATGTTGGTGGTTAGAGCGTCGCGAGCCAGGCCAGCCGCGCTTCGCTGAGGAATCCGTAGTTGTAGAAGGAGAACTTGGAGGCGCCGAGCTCGCGGGCCGCCTGAACCTTGGCCTGAAGGTTGGCGGCATCGCTTGTTGCCTGGGCGAGCAGGCTGAGACCGACGATCACTCCCTCCGTATCGCCGGTGAGATCGCGGGCAAAGCGCACATCAGCGGCGACCTGTCGTGGATCGTGGACATAGCTGAGGGTAATGACCTCGTCGGCGTGGGAGGAGAGACCGCGCAGGTCCATCCCTTCGAGCCAGGCATTGGCCACCGAGCGGACAAAGGTCGCCGCCGTCAACGCGAGCCGGGTCGAGCTTCCAGCGAGAGACTCCTCCTTGATCTCTCGAACCAGACTGGTCACCGTCTCCATCCGGGTCCGTCCGTAGGCCCAGAGCTCCGGCCATGACCAGATCAGGGACGCGAGCTCCCGGCTGTCGGCCCCATCGGGGGTTGGCATGCTGGCTTCATCACGGAACCGGGCATCGACCAGGTCACGGATCTGATGGCGAAGCGCTTCTCCATCGACGCCCCCGGTCGTGGAACGTGCGAGACAGTGGGTGCAGAAACAGAGTCCCAGGAGGTACTCCTCGGTGGGTCCGAGGTTAATCCCCGTCAACTCATGGTGGTGGCCATGGACAAGGCCGTGAAAGCCGGTCGACTCCAGGTCGATCGCGTCGAGATCATGGTGGGTTGCCAGATCGCGGATCAGCGCCTTGAGATAGGAACGGACATCGGGATGGGCGGGACAGAGGGCCCACGGGTATCGATCGCCGAAGACGTTCTCCTCGGTGACATCGGGGTGTGCCTCGCCGAGCCGGGAGTTATGCAGACCGACCGTCCATCCTCGCAGCTGAAGACCGGCGCGGTGACACGCCTCGGCGGTGCGGTCGAGCACATCGAGCAGCTCCGTCCGGGGTGTGACGACCGGACGCAGCGACGCCGCCGCATACATCTCTGCGTCGGGACGAAAATAGACAGCCGACCCGCCGGAGAGGAAGACGCGACGCTCGGAGCGTCGAGGAAGCAGAAACTTGGCGCTGTGATAGGAGGTGGCAAGGCTGAGCGCCGTGAGATTCCACTCGTCCCTGGCGCGCCGCACCGTCTCGTCGATCCCAGCGTCCAGAATGTCCCACGGATAGATCCAGAGCGCCCGGCTCTCGTCCCCCGCCATCATCATCCTCCGTGCTGGCGTCTCGTCCATCCAAAGACGGGTCGTGACACCGTGCGATCGCCATCCCCAACTCGATGTCGCCCGGTCCTGGCGCACCGGTTCCCCCCGCGGTCAGATTCTCTCATCTCTCGATCGCGGGAGGGTGTGATTGTGCCGGGGGACTGCTGAGCGCAGCTCGCGGCCGGCAAGCTCGGGGCATGGCAATGCGGGAGCGACACGACTCCCGCAGAAAGCGCGCCTGATGGCGATACACGCCAAGAACCCACTCCCCCGCCATGCGAGGAAGAGGGCTTTGGGATGCCGGGGACCTATCCCTTGACGGCGCCGGCGGTAAGACCTGCCAGAATCTTCCGCTGGAAGATGAGGACGAGGACCACCAGTGGCACCGTGACAATGACGGCGGCCGCCATGATGTTGCCCCACGGGTAATCAAACTGGGTGTTCCCCGAGAAGCTGGCGATCGCGACCGGGGCAGTGCGCGCGCGCGAGTCCTGCGTAAAGGTGACCGCGAACAGGAACTCGTTCCAGGCGGAGATGAACGCGAGCAGTCCCGTCGTCACCAGACCGGGTGCCGCCAGCGGCATCAGGATCCGCCAGAACGCCTGGAATGGGGTCGCGCCATCGACCAGCGCCGCCTCTTCCAGCTCACCCGGCATCGACCGGAAGAAGTTCGCCAGAACCCAGACGGTGAAGGGGAGCGTGAAGGTGAGATAGGAGATGACCAGCGCGGGGAGTCGGTTGAAGAGGTGGAACGTGTTGATCATCTGGTAGAGCGATCCTAGGATGGCGATCTGGGGGAACATCGTCATCGAGAGGATCAGATACATGATCGGGGTCTTGCCCCGGAAGTTCATCCGGCCCATCGCATAGGCGGCGAAGGAGCCAAACAGGAGCGAGATGATGACCGTCGATGTCGCGACGATCGCCGAGTTTCGCAGTGCCTTGAGAAAGCCGCCGTTGTCGAAGACATAGCTGAGATGGGTCCATGAGATGTTGTCGGGCCAGTACCGAACCGGGGTGACGAAGAGCTCGCTGTCAGGCTTGATGGTCGACACCAGCGCCCAGTAGAAGGGGAAGATGGTGTAGAGGAGAATGAAGGCGACGAGCAGCCAGAATAATCCCCGTTTGACGACTTGACCAGGTGTAATGCCACGGGTCGTCGCCATTGAGACGGGCTGAGAGCCGGGTCGGGCAACGGCAGTCGTGCTCGCCATCTTACGATGCCTCCTGAACCCGAACGACGCGCGTGTAGATCGCGACGATCACGCCGATACAGAGAAAGATGATCACGCTGGCGGCAGCACTTCTCCCGAGCCGCAGGTCATTGACCAGCGATTGCTGGGCGTAGACGGCAACCGTCATCGTGTCGGTCGCTCCGCCCTTCATCACGAACGGCAGGTCGAACACTTTAAAGGCGTCGAGGGTGCGGAAGATAAGAGCCACGAGCAGGGCGGGTCGCAGCATCGGCAGGGTCATCTGCCAGAATTGTTGCCATTTACTCGCGCCGTCAACCGTGGATGCCTCGTAGATATCACCGGGGATCACCTGCAGACCGGCCAGCAACAGCAGCGCCATGAACGGCGTGGTCTTCCAGATATCGACCGCGATTATCGCTGGGAGAGCCGTCGATGTTCTGGCGATCCACGGAATCTTCTCGTCGAGGATACCGAGGCGGGTGACCAGGATATCGTTGACCACGCCCCCGGTCCCTTCGAGCATCCAGCCCCAGAGGCGTGCCGACACGACCGTCATGATCGCCCAGGGGATCAGCATCGCCGTCCGAACCAGCCCGCGTGCCTTGAACTGAGAGTTGATAACAAGGGCGATCACAATTCCCAGGATAGCCTCAATTGAGACAGAGCCGATTGTGAAGACAATGGTGTGCCAGAACGAGCTTCGAAAAACATCGTCTCCCAAAATACGAGAGTAATTGTCGAAGCCGACGTATTTCTCCGGCCGGCTGCTTCCAAACCGCGCATTCGTAAAGCTGAGGCGAAACGTCTGGAAGAGTGGGTAGAGCGCGACGACCGCGACGACAAGAACGCTCGGCGCTACCAGCAGCCAGGCCAAGCGTTCTCGCTGCTTTGCCCAGGCGCTCTGGGGGGCATCGGAGACCTTCTGTGTGCGAAGCGCTGGCTGGACAACCGGCGCGGTAGCGACTTGCTGGCTCATCGTGGCCTCCAGCGACGGCGGCGCGAGGCGGGGATCACTCCCCGCCTCGACTCACGCTAACGGTCATGGTGCGTTGATTGACCGGTCCTAGACGTCCTGCATGACGGATTCAAGATCGCTGGCCAGGTCTTTGAGCGCCGTGGCGGCGTCCTTCTGACCGGTCAGGATCTGGTTCACCGCGGTCCAGTAGGTCTTGGAGACTTCCGGATAAAGCTCGCCGCTCACGCTCGACGGCCGCGCGACGGCGCCGCCCTGGAAGACTTCCTTCAGGCGAGGAATGAACTCGCTCGCCTTTGCCACATCCGGGTCATCGTAGACCGAGGCGATTGTCGGCAAGTGCGACCGCTCGATCGCGAACGACTTCTGGACCTCCGGGCTGCACATGTAGCGGACAAACTCAATGGCGGCGTCGGCATTTTTGGAGTATTTCGACACCATCATCTGCCAACCACCGAGGGTCGCGGCATTCCGGGCGTCGGCGCCATCGCCCTTCGGCAGCACCGAGACGCCGACCTTGCCGGCAATCTTGGACTGCGCCGGGTCCTGGCTGGCTGCCCAGGCGTACGGCCAGTTGCGCATGAAGGCTGCTCGACCGGCCAGGAAGTCGTTGAGTGAGCTTGGCTCGTTATAGGTGGTCACGCCTTCGGGGGAGATACCCTTGACCCAACCCTTGGCTCGCTCGAAGGCGGCGACTGCCTGCGGGTTGTTGACGGTGACTTTGCCGTCCGCGTCGATGATGGTACCGCCACCGTTGGAGACCTGCCACTCAAGCGCGTTGCAGGTCAGTCCCTCGTAGGCCTTGCCCTGGAAGACGAAGCCGTAGAAGTCGGGGTTGCTCGCCTTCTCGCCGTCCATGATCTGCTTGGCTTGCGTCTCAAGCTCGGCCCATGTCGTTGGGACCGCTTCAATCCCGTACTTCTCAAGCAGGTCGGTGCGGTAGTAGAGCAGCCCGGCGTCGGTGTACCACGGCATGCCGACCAGCTTTCCGTCGACCGTGTTGTTCTCGACGATCGCTTCAAAGTGCTGTGCGGCGAGGTCTTTGAGCTTCTCGTTGAGGTCGACCGCGTGCTGGGCGACAACGCCCGGCCAGATGACGTCGATCTGGAAAACGTCGAAGTCGCTGGACTGGCTGCCGAGCGACTGGTTGTACTTGGTCAGGCGGTCATTGGCGTCCTGCTCGCCAGGGACGATCTTGACGGTGATTCCGGTGGCCTCAGAGAATTTCTGAACCGCCGCGTCCTGCCATGGCTTGTCGGGACTCGTTGCCTCGGCCATGATGGCGGTGATCGTGGCGCCCTTGTAATCCTGGCTCAATCCCTCGGGAACAACGATCGTGGAGCCAGGCGCGACGCCGCCGGCCGCTGGGGTCGCGTCCTGGGCCGCGGCGCCGCTTGCACTCGCCTTCAGCAGCATGCCGACCATCGGCGCGCTCAGGCCGAGCAGACCCGCTCGCCGCATGATGTCGCGGCGCGAGAGCTTGCCGCTCATGCTGCCGGCGAACAACTCCTTGATCGCATCAGAATCTTGCCCTTGCACGTGTCTCTTCCTCCTGCGGTGGTCCAAAACGACCGGACGCCTTCGTCCGGTAGGCGGAACCTCCAGGGAATCAGTGGCGAGCGCGGGTATATTGATAGGGAATCGATCCACATCACCCGATCGCCGTTGACCCTGGGTGCCCGTTGCCTGAACCGTAATCCTGCACGTCGCGCGACACTACGTCAAGAGTCGCCAGGCTGGCCGGGCCGTGATTCCTCGTCGGCCGCGGCGGCGACTGCCGTCATGAGCTCGCGAACACGCGCCCGATCGACGCGGTTCCAGGTGATGCCGTCCTCCTTCAAACTGGAGCCGACGACCGCACCGTCGGCGTGACGAAGGAGCGCGGCGGCCTGGTCCGCCCGAAAGCCGGTATTGACCAGAACCGGTACGCCGCTGGTCTGGACGGCGCTGGCGACCTCGGCCAGGCCGGACTCGTCGACCGGTTGGGCGGTGATCGGGCCGGAGACGCAGAGGGCGTCGGGGCTCGACGAGAAAACGATCGAGCGCGCCACCTCCGGCAGTGGCCGGGGAGCGAGCGGCGCCGCGAACTCGGCGTTGATATTGAAGAGCAACCGGACATGCTCGGCGCCGATCTCCCGGCGATACCGGAAGGCGTCGCCCGCCGTCCGCACCCAGAGACCGAAATCACCGGCGAATGCGCCCGCGAAGATCTCCCGGCAGAAGGAAGCGCCGGTCGCGGCCGCAACCGCCAGCGTCGCCCGGGGATCCCAGAGGAGATCGACCCCGAACGGGACGGAGAGATCTTCTTTCAGGGTGGCGACCGTCGCCGCCATCCCCGCCACCGAGGCAGCATCGGCGTCGAGGCGGTAGGGGCGGTCGTTCTCGTTGCAGAACATGATGGCGTCGATGCCACCGCCCTGAAGCGCCTCCAGATCACGGCGAACCCAGTCCATCACCGCGGGCATGCCGCCCGCCGCGTCATAGAGCGGTGTGCCGGGCAGCGCAGGGAGATGCGCCATCCCGATGATCGGCTTGGACGCGCCAGTTAAATCGGTCAGCCAGTTCGCAACCGGTCGCGAGGCGACCGGTTGCGTGTCGCCGCTTCTCATTGGGTCTCCGTGATCGTGAAAACGGGTCGGGCGCACGATTCCGGCGGACGATAGCGCCTGGTGGGCTCGGCGTCAATCGATCGTCACGGAAGCTCGTAGCGACCCGACTTCGCGGTGATCCGGATCCGGTAGATAACCGTCGTGTCAGGAAGGACTGGACGGCGCGGGAGATCGGGATAGATGACTGATATCGCCCGTGCTCGCGCGGCGTCATCAGTCAATTCTTCGTAGACGCCATCGGCGATCACACTGCGCCAGCGGTCGGGAGCCTCGGCGCGGTCGACCTCAACGCTGACGAGGGGTTGCGCACGCATCAGGCGGATCTTGCGACCGACATCAGAGTGGGCACAGATCGCTTCCCCGTCATAGCCATAGGCGATCGGGACGACATAGGGCCGTCCATCACCGCCTTCCAGCCCGTGCGCACAGCAGGCGATCCGGCCGACGATGGCGGTGGCCAGGAGCTCCTCGATCTCCGCGTCCGGCAGACTATGGATCGTTCCCACGAGGTGCTCCAAAGATTGTCATCCGCGATCGTCGGTCAGGCGTGGGTGGAACGGGACCCAGCGGTCGAGGAGCGCCGGATCAGATCACTGTGACGTTCACGGGATAGACCGCATTCATGAGATAGCCCTTGGCATTCCACGGGACGGTGACCGGCTGCGTCATCCGGCGCTCATCGGTCGCGCGAGACAGCAGAGCCGTCTCGCCGGGTCGCGCCTGCCAGCGATGCCGAAACCGCACCCATGACCAGCGGCTCTCGGCCCGGTCAATCGTGGCGTCGGTCCAGGATTGGCCGCCGTCGGTGCTGACCTCAACTCGATCGACCCGGCCCTGACCCGACCAGGCGAAGCCGGTCAATTGCTGGTCGCCAGACGTCAGGCTCGCGCCCGCGGCCGGCGAGGCGATGAGCGACTTCACCGGCATCTCGCGGACCGGCCGCAGGGCTTCTCCAGCATCGTTGTACATCACGTAGTTATCGGCGTTATAGAAGCCGTCGAAGGCACGATCGAGCACCCGCAGCTCGGCGAGCCATTTCGTCGACGCGATCGCCGCCCAACCGGGGACGATCAGGCGCACCGGTCCACCGTGCGCGACCGGGAGGTCGGTCCCATTCATCGACCAGACGAGCAGGGTGTCGGGGTCGCGGGCCTGGGTCATCGGCAGGCCGCGCTGCATGCCGGGAAAATCAGCACCCTGCGAGACGACGTCGACCGCGCCGTCGCGGACCCCGGCCAGGTCGAGGACTGCCCCGAGCGGAACACCTTCCCAGGTCGCGTTGCCGACTGCGTCGTTTCGCCACGGCGTGCCATCCATCAAGGGCTCGAACCGGGTCCGGCTGTTCCCCGCGCACTCCAGAAACGAGGTCACGCGCCGACCGGGCAGGGCCCGGAGCTCGCGCAGCGAGATTGTAAGATCCCGCTCGACGTACCCGGAGAGGTTGAGGCGCCACCTATCAGGGTCAATCCGCGGTACCGGCCCGTTCGATCGCACGAAGAAGTGGTCAGTGGGAACGATCAGATCATCGCTCTCGGCGATCAGGGACAGAGGCATTCCAAAGTTGCCACCACCGTAGGGAAGAAGGCGAGCATCCTTGACCAGAGCCGCGAGCAGGTCGGCCGGCACCGAGACGTCAAGCCATTCCGCGATCACCCGTTGCTCCTTCGCGACCGCTCGGCGCGTGTGCCGATCCATCGCACACCCCGCCGATGGTACATCACCCCGCCCGGTCGGCAATCACGATCCGCGGCAGACCGGCCAGATCGTTCTGAACGGTGACCTTCCCGTCGGACAGGGCGGCGCCGGCGAGCTCGCGCGCCGCGCCGACCTGGGACGGGTCGATCTCAAGGGCGAGCGCACCGCCCGGCGCGAGCAGCCGGGGAGTGTCGGCGAGCAACTGGCGGACCAGATCGAGGCCATCCACGCCGCCGGCAAGTGCGAGACGCGGCTCGGCAACCAGCTCCAGATTGTCTGTCAGCTGGTCCGGGCGCAGGTAGGGCAGGTTGGCGAGGAGGAGATCGACCGGTTCGGCGCACCACGACCCGAGGTCTCCCTGGACCAGGTCGACGCGATCGACGACACCGAGCCGTGACCGGTTCTCCGCGGCCACGCGCAGCGCGGCGGAGGAGATGTCGCTGGCCAGGATGCGACCGTGCCTGGAGGGGGGACGATGCGACGCCAACGAGAGCGCGATCGCCCCCGAGCCGGTCCCGACATCAAGGACCGTGGCTACGGACAAATCGCGAAGCCGGCTGAGGGCCCATTCGACCAGAAGCTCAGTCTCAGGGCGCGGGATGAGGACGCCGGACCGCACGACAAAGGCGAGTCCCATGAACTCTCGCTCGCCGGTCAGGTAGGCCACTGGCTCGCCAGCGGCACGCCGGCCGACGAGGCCCAGGTAGCGATCGAGATCGGAGGATGCGAGCGGCTCGTGAAGATGGACGATGAGACGGGTCCGGTCCAGGCCGAGAACGTGCCGCAACAAGACCTCGGCGTCGAGCCGGGGCGTCGACGAGCCCGCGTCGACCAGGTGCCGCCGGGCAAGGTCGATGGCCATCAGCAAGGTCGTTGCGGAGCTTGACGTTGCCGAATCCATTGAGCGGCTGCGATCATCCATGAGAGCGATCATCTCTCGACATCAACGACACTGGCGCTTGAGTGAACGCACTGGACAGTCCGATGCTCGCTCCACTCCCCTGACCTCCTTGTGAGCATTGACGGCCCGTTACCCCACGTCGTCATGTTGCTCCACGGGCGGGGCAGTGGACCACGGTTCCCCGGCGTGCATCTCGATCATGCGACCGATCCACAACGGCACCTGTCCGGCGATGAAATTGCGCTGGGGTGTCGTCATGTCGCCGCGCTCGACCGATCGATCGAGATCGGCGCGGACGCGCGCGACCACCGTCTCGGTGAGCGCCTTTTGATCAACCCCTTGCCGCGTTGCCATCTCGGCGATGCTTTCACCGGCATCGTAGCGATGGCGCAGCTCGACCAGGTTGATATCGAGCTCCCGGGCGATAGCGATCATCACGCCGGTCCAATTGACGATGTCCGCAGCCGCATCAAGGCTGCCGGCCGTGGTCCGACCGTCGATCTGTAGCACCTTCGCATCCGGAGGTTCCTCGCCGAAGGCGACGCTCAGCTCGGCGGAATCAGCGATCATCCAGACATGGAGCATCTCCCGCGTGATCGGCACCGTGGTGGTGGGGCAGGCACCGTCCGGCGCCTCGGGGACGACACCAGCCGGGCCAGTGCAGAGATCGTCGTGGGTATGCCAGAAGGTGAGCGGGCCGCCGGGGGTCGGTCCCTGACCGGGTGGGGCCAGGAACATGACGCCAATCAGGTTGAGCTCCCCGTCATCGGTCTTGAGATACATCAGGTCTTCCGGTCGCTCGGGATCGAGCAGCACACCGTCGGTCGCATAGGTCTGATTGTGAAAGTGGGCGGCGCGGATGCCATAGAAGCTGAACGGGGTGATCTGGACGAACCCCTCCGCGGCGGAGACTGCCGGATCGGCGAAGCGCGCGACCCCGACCCTTGTCCGCGCCAGCAAATCTTCGGCGGCGGTTCGCTCGGCCGCGGTCGCTTCGCCGCCACCCATCTCCATCTGCCCGTGATCCTGACCGGTTCCCTCCTGCGCCGCAACCCCGCTGATGACGGTCAGTGCCATCAGGATGGAAACCATTGGTGCAGCGATTCATCGGCTCATGATCGATTCTCCTCCCCGCCTCTCCGGCAGAGCACCAGCATGCACCCAGAAGTATCCATCCCGGTGTCTCCGCTGGACGAGGCCCGGAGGGCGAGCCAGCGGGGTCCGTACGACGGGCGTGAGCGCCAGGCTTAGATCGGGAGGTGAAACCGATACAGCTCGTCGGTGGATTCACGGAGCGGGCGACTACCCCCCTCTCAGGTCGCCATGTCCCGGCACACGGTCTGTGGGCTACCGGTCCGCGGTGGCGCCGCGGTCGCGACCATCCCCCCCTCTCGCCGCAACGCCCCGTGCTCTCGATCGATCGGGTTGCCAGGGCGCCCGACTGAGCCCCAAATGACATCTCCCCTGCTCCCGGCTTGGCCGCCATCGCCGCCGCATCGCTCTACCGTAGGTCACGGCTCCGGGGATATCCCGGCCGGTCGAGACCAACGAGAGGAGTACATCATGCGCAAACCGATCACGACGGCCACGCGATCTCTTCGACAGACCATGCTCTCGCGGCTGATCCTGCTCGCGGCCTGTGTCGCGCTGTTGGCGCTGGCGACGGCCCAGCGCGCCAGCGCCAACCAACAGGGTGACCCCGTGGGGGCGGTAAACGTCATGGGAGATTTCTGCCGGGGCCTCGGGGGCACGGCCACCATCGACGTGGGCCGCTACGGCGACGGCAGTGTTCGTTGGACGAGTATCAAATGCACTGGAGGCGGACCAGGGAGCGAGTTCGATTGTACCTTCTTCAAAAATGGCGATACGATTTGTACCTTCGGAAAGCAAATCGTACGCCCGGTAGAGGACTTCCATGATATCCAACCACTGGTCCCCATCGAGCAGGACCGAACCGTCATGCCGACCATCGAGCAGCCGGGTGACGACATCCCGACGTTTACGGAAGAGCCGGTCCTGACCTTCACCACCGCCGCCAACCAGCCAGAGACCGCTGAGCCCGCGGACGAGCCGGCGGCTGCCCGGATCGTGGCCGACGTGATCGCTTCGGTGACTGACCAAACCACCTCGGTGGATGACCAAACCGCCGCGGCCACGGTCGACACGGGCAGCGTCGTGGCCGAGGAGCCAGCCGGGATGGCGCCCGGGGAGGATGGCTCCATCGTCGTGGCGAATCTGCGAGACAAGGCGGTCAAGCAGGCCGATGCCTTTATCAACACCTGCTTCAAGAATGGCGACGAGCCGGACGCGCACGCCGACGACGGCCCGAAGGTCATCGCGACCTGTGACGTCGGAGGCGGGCGGAAGTACGTCTGCATCTACGGCGATCCGAAGTACCCGAATGGCAACTGCGGATTCATCGGCAGAGAAACCACACCAGCCGGAGAAGTCGCCACCGGCGTCGACGAGCAGGTGAGCGACGGTGGGCCGACCGCGCCGGACAATCAAGCCTTCCCGGTCGATGAGCCGGACAGTGCCCCGGCTACAGACACGGCGACCGAACCGGTCCTGGCACGTGCGGAGGAGCCGGTCATGGCGCCCACCGACGAGTCAACCGCCCCCCCGGCAACGGTCGACCCGGTCGAATCGATGGACGACGAGACCGCTCCACTAGACGAGCCAGTCATCGAACCGAGTAACGGCCAGGAGACAGTCCTCCATGCCGATGCACCGGCTGCAGCGATCGAGGATGAGAAAGCCGTGCCGGCTCAGGCGACCGATGACCTGGCCCAAGACGATCTCGTCTTTGCAACAGTCGAGGACGAACAGCCGTAGCGACTCATCGTTTCAGCGCCGTATCTCCTAAACAGACGACCGGGGCGGCACCTGCCGCCCCGGTCGTCTGCTGTTCGTCAGGGGCATCGAGGGTCAGGTCTATCGGCGGCTGGACATGCAACCAGTCACCACTACAACTGTGTGAGGATTGCTCGGGAAACCAGTGTCAATCGGCGGCCTCGGAACCCTGGCCCAAGCCGGCATCGGCCAGGCGCTCGGCCTCATCGGCGGCGCGCAGTTCCTGGACGAAAGGATCGATCTGCCCGTCGAGGACGGCCGGGATGTTGCTCAGGTTGACCTTGATCCGGTGGTCGGTGATCCGATCCTGCGGGAAGTTATAGGTGCGGATCTTCTCGCTTCGCTCGCCGCTCCCAATCTGCGACCGCCGGGCATCGCCTCGTTCCTGGGCGATTCGCTGCTGCTCGATGTCGTAGAGGCGGGAGCGCAGCACGGTCATCGCCTTGAGCTTGTTCTTGAGCTGGCTTTTCTCGTCCTGGCAGGTGACGACGATGTTGGTTGGCAGGTGGGTGATCCGCACGGCCGAGTCGGTGGTATTGACGCTCTGACCGCCGTGGCCGGTTGAGCGGTAGACGTCGATCCGTAGGTCGTTGTCGTTGATCTGGACGTCGACCTCCTCGGCCTCCGGCAGCACCGCGACACTGGCGGTGGACGTGTGAATCCGGCCCTGGCTCTCGGTCGCGGGGACGCGCTGGACGCGGTGGACGCCACTCTCATAGCGAAGATGGCTGTAGGCGCCCTTGCCATCGACCTCGAAGACGACCTCGCGGAACCCGCCGCCATCGGTCTCGGTCGAGGAGAGGATCTCCGTCTTCCAGCGGTGGCGGTCGGCGTAGCGGGTGTACATCCGGAAAAGATCGGCGGCGAAGAGGGCAGCCTCGTCGCCACCAGTCCCGGCACGGACCTCGACGATGACGTTCTTGTCGTCGTTTGGGTCTTTCGGCACGAGCAGGCGGCGCACCTTCGCCAGCAGCTCATTCCGGCGCTCGCGAAGCGTCTTGAGCTCGTCGCCGGCCAGATCGGCCATTTCCTTATCGGCATCCTGCGCCAGCAACTCGGTCTCCGCAATCGCCTCCTCGGCTTCACGGAGTGCTCGCTGGGTCGCGACAACCTCCTCCAGCTCGGCGCGCTCGCGGCCGTACTCCTGGAGGCGCGCCGGGTCATTGAAAGTCTCAGGATCGGCCAGCAGATGGTCGATCTCGTTGTAGCGCCGCTCCAGCTCGGCAAGTGTGCCATGCAGGGAGCTTGCGGTCGTGGTACTCATTAGGGAGCTCGTGTCCTCTCATCAGTGTTGCCGGCACTGTCGTGAACGGGTCAAGGGTGCCGGCTGACGCTTCAATGATAGCCGAGCTAGCCAACCACTGACCGACAAGGGCGCAAGAATCTGAGACACAGACACACCGCGCCCCCGGCGGCTCAACCGGGGGCGCGGTGGAATGGAGGTTCGATCTATTTCCGAGCTACCAGATAGCGATCCATATCCTACTCGGCGTCCGGCAACCGACCATACCGTCCGAAGATCTCTTGTCGTCACCTCAGGTGACAACCATCAATCCGCTCCGGCGGCCGCCGCGGTGACAGCGACAGGCGCGCGATGGACCGCACGCAGCTTGGCCTTCGCGGTGCGGTCGTTGAAGGCGGCGAGATCGGTGTCGAGGAGTGTCTCAAAGCGGGCGATCTCGGCGTCGATCCGCCTGGTCAGGTCGACGAAGACCGCCTCGGCGGCGTCGGTCGGTCGATAGTCGCCCTGCGCGACGACGCTCGGCAGCCCGGCGAGCTTGTCCAGCAGCCGGGTACCCTGGTTGAGGTTGTCGGCCCATCCCGGCCGCAGGTCGGGAATGACGATCATCTTCTCGATCTCGAGGATCGCATCGCGAAGTTTGTCGGCCTCGGTCGCGATCTCGGTCGTTGCCTCGCTCTTCCGGGTGCGGGTCGCCCAGCCTTCGAGCTGCGCACGGAGATCGCGCATGGCGTTAACGGTGGTGGTTGTCCGCTCGAGCTGGCGATGGATGCGGAGCAGCAGACCGGCCTGGGCGTCGAGGTCCGCCTGCGTCGCCGGCCGGTTCTCCGGTTTGAGGATCTGAAACGGTTGGCTGAGCTCGGTCTCGCCGACCTTTAGCGTCACCGTGTAGTCGCCGGGGACGACGATCGGCCCCTCGATCGGCTCCTCGGCTGGTGGGTCGGTCCCTTCGATCTTCGTCACCGGGGTATAGCGCATGTCCCAGACGAAGCGGTTCCAGCCGGCCTGGGCCGGGGCGCGGCGCTCCTTGGCCTTCGGCGGGTCGTCGGTCGTCCGGCTCGTCAAGGTGCGAATCTCTGCCCCAGACTTGTCCCGGAAGGTTAGCTGGAGCGGGGACTCGGGTGCGCCGACGAGCCGGTAGCTGACGACGACCCCGCGCGGCGGGTTCTCGCCAACATCGAGGTAGTCGCGCACCACCTCGCCGTCGGGCGTTGTCTCGACGGTGTAGCCACCCGAGCGACCGGGCAGGTAGTTGACCGACCCGGCGACGTTGCCACTCCAGTCGATGCCGGGAAGGACGCGCGGTGTCGCCTGGGGCGCCACCAGGTATGGCTCGCCGTCGGGGACGCCGTCGGCAAGGAGACGAAGCGTCGCGAGCTCGTCGAGAATCCAGATCGACCGGCCATGGGTGCCCGCGATCAAATCGGTCCTACGCACCAGGATCTCGTGGACCGGTGAGACCGGCAGGTTCGCCTGAAAGCGACGCCACTGCCCGCCATCATCGAACGAGACATAAAGACCGGTCTCCGTTCCGGCGTAGAGCAGACCCTGCCGCTCCGGATCGGCGCGAATGACACGGGTGAAATCGTCCTCCGGGATGCCACTGACGATCCGCGTCCAGTGAGCACCGTAGTCGCGGGTGACGTAGAGGTAGGGTCGGCAATCGTCGAGCTTGTAGCGGGTGGCCGCGACGTAAGCGGTTGCGGGGTCGAACGGCGACGGCTCGATGCCGCTAATGAGCGTGCGCTCCGGGAGGTCGGGCGGCGTGATCGGCTGCCAGTTGGCGCCACCATCGCGGGTGATGTGAATCAGGCCGTCATCCGACCCTGCCCAGAAGACGCCCGCCTCATGCGGCGACTCGGCCAGGGCGTAGACCGTGGCATAAACCTCGGCGCCGACCGCGTCGCGGTTGATCGGGCCACCGGTCGGCTCCAGGGTCTCGGGGTCGGCTCGGGTGAGATCGGGGCTGACCGGAGCCCAGCGCTGACCCTCATCGCTACTCTTGAAGACGCGGTCGCCGCCGATGTAGAGGGTGGCCGGCTCGTGCCGTGAAAAGAGGATCGGGTAGGTCCAGGCAAAGCGATGCTGATGCTCCTTGGCGCCCAACCCCTGCATCTCTTCTGGCCACGAGGTCACCAGACGGATCTGGCCCGTGCGGCGATCGAACCGCTGCAGCGCGTTGCCGCCCCCAGGAGATGAGCCAACCGCGCCGACGAAGAGGATGTCGTCATCATCGGGATGGACGGCGAGGTAGCCGCTTTCGCCGGTGCCCGCGGGGAAGCAATCGGCCCAGGTGATCGCTCCGCTTGAGGTTTGACTCGGCACGGCGATGCTGGAGTTGTCTTGCTGCGTACCGTAGACGATGTACGGATCGCGCTTGTCGGTGGCGAGGTGATAGAGCTGCGCGGTGGGCTGGTTGTAGATGGTGGAGAATGACCGCCCGCCATCGACGGAGATGTTGGCGCCGCCGTCGTTGCCCTGGATCATGCGTCGCGAATCACGGGGGTCGATCCAGAGGTCGTGGTTGTCGCCGTGGGGGGTGGCGATCTCGCTAAAGGTCCGCCCGCCGTCGGTGCTTTTCCAGAAATCGAGGTTGTTGACGTAGACCGTCTCTGGATCGTTGGGATCGGCGGTCAGATGCATGTAGTACCAGGCGCGGGAGACGAGATTCTGGTTGTCGCAGACCTTTTCCCAGGTGTCGCCGTAGTCGTCCGAGCGATAGAGGCCACCTTCCTTGACGTGTTCAATGATGGCCCAGACCCGGCCGCTCATCGCCGGAGACGTGGCGACGCCGATTTTGCCGAGCAGCCCCTCCGGCAACCCAGGGAAACGGCTGATGTCGGTCCAGGTCTCGCCGCCGTCGGTGCTCCGCCAGAGCCCGCTGTCGGGTCCGCCGCTGCTCATCTCCCAGAAGCTGCGATGAGCTTCCCAGATCGAGGCGAAGATGATGCGTGGGTTCGTCTCGTCGATGGCGAGATCGACCGCACCCGCTTTCTCACTGACGGAGAGGACGTGTCGCCAGGTCGCCCCGCCGTCGGCGCTCATGAAGACACCGCGCTCCGGGTTGGGACCGAACGCGTGTCCGAGCGCCGCCACCCAGAGGCGGTCGGCATCGCGCGGGTGAACGCGAATCTTGCCGATATGGCGCGTCTCTCGCAGACCGACATTCGTCCAGGTCCGGCCGGCGTCAGTGCTGCGGTAGACGCCGTCGCCGTGCGAGACGTCGATCCGGATCGTCGTCTCGCCCGTGCCCGCGTAGATCACGTTCGAGTCGGATGGTGCGACGGCCAGGGCGCCGACGGACGAGGTCGTCAGAAATCCATCGGTGATACAGCGCCAGTAGGTGCCGGCATCGGTCGTCTTCCAGACGCCGCCAGCGACCGCGCCGAAGTAGAACGAATTTGGGTCGTCGTAGCTGCCAGCGACGGCCACCACGCGGCCACCACGGAACGGGCCGATACAGCGCCAGCGAAACACACTGTCGAACGTGAGGTTGTCAGACACCGGGCTATCCCTTCCTGTACACCGAATGGTTCTGAGGCTGAAACATCGCCGTCACGAAGACGACGAGCCGCTTCGCGGGCGCGCCCTCCCGGTCGGACCGCGATCTGCGGTGCGACGTCCTATCTCCGCGGTAGTGGCTGATCAGGCTAGGCCCGCCGAGCGGCCTGGGCGCGACCGAGGCGAGTGTTGAGCACGATCGTGGTCAGCCCTGCCGCCAGCAGCACCTCGGCGACATCGACTGGAATGAACCCCCAGGTGAGGGCGAGCTCGCCGCTGACCACGGTCGCCGTGACGCCGATGAGGAGGCTAAGGATGGCAAGGGTCACCGTGCGCCATCGTGGCGCGACCCGCTGCGAGACGAGCAGCGCCGCGCCGACTCCCGCGACGATCGGTACAACCTCGAACATTGGAGTATCTCCTCCTACTTCCGGCGAACGATGGACTGTGACCGGGATGGTACCGAATCTTGAACGTCGGCGCATCTCGGGGCCCTCAGCGACACCATGAAGGGTACGCTAGCGGGTGGGATTACCCGTCGTGGCGTGGTGCGTCAGCGGCGAGTGGGAACCGCGCCAGCGCGACGTACCGCGCGCCATCGCTGGACAGCATGCTCTGGTAGAGCACGACCTCCGCAACGGGCAGCGCGATGGCGCTGAGTGACTCCATCGCCTCGATGGCGAGCCGCTTCTGGATGGCGACCGGCAGGTCGGGTGGGGCGCCATCGCGGACACGGCCGAGGGTGATGTGCGGCCGGAATGGACCGCGCTCGATCGCGAACCCAAGCTGATGGAGCGGCGAGACGAGGTCGTCGCGGAGATTCACTAATTTCTGCAGTGGGCCGGTGAGACCAAGCCAGAGGATGCGCGGACGGTCGAGTCCAGGAAAAACGCCGAGCTGGGCTGATTCGAGGTCGAATCGCGCGTGGCGCCCAACCGTGCCTGAAAGCCCGAGGCGCAGCAACTCGCCATGCTCGGGTGCGGTCTCGCCGAGAAAGTGCAGGGTAAGATGGGCGCCAACGGGATTGACCCAGCGAATAGGCCATCCCTCAGCGGCGAGTGAGTCGATCAGCGTCGTGATGTGGTGTCGGAGCGGGTCAGGCAACGGAACGGCCAAAAACAGTCGGCGTGTCGCGCCCACCCGGTCGGGGTCTGGTGGCCGTTGCTTCGGCGGGCGGCGCGGTCGAGCAGGCATGTCCGCTAGTATAGGGGGAGGGTCGCGCGGCAGCGCATTCCCACGCGCGATGATCGAGCCGCGGTGACCGGCATCGTTGACGCCGGTCAGATCCGCGGAATGGGCGTGACGTCCCATCACGAGACGACGACCCGGCCATTGGGAGCCAGTGCCAGCGGCGGAGAAGGCGGCAGGCCATGACCACGGCATTTCTGGGTCCGCGAGGGACCTTCAGTGAAGAGGCGGCGCTGGCCCATGCGGGGGCCGACGGTGACCTGTTGCCGTTCGCGAGCTTTCCGGCGATCACGTCAGCGGTCGAAACTGGTCTGGCCGACGAGGCAATGTTGCCGATCGAGAATTCGATCGAGGGGGCGGTCAGTGGCACGCTTGACCTGCTAATCCATGAGACGCCACTAAAGATCGCCGGTGAGCACACGCTCCCGGTGCGCCACTTCTTGATCGGCGCGCCGGGCACATCCTTTTCGGAGATCACGGTCGTCTCCTCACACCCTCAGCCCCTGGGGCAATGCCGGCGATTTCTGGAGCGGTGTCTGCCCAAGGCGGACCAGGTTGCCGCGCTGAGCACGGCGACGGCAGTTCAGGAGACGGTCGAATCCGGTGACCCCAGCCGGGCCGCCATCGGCACGACCCGCGCGGCGGAGCTTTATGGTGGAATCGTCCTCGCTCACGACATCCAGGACGTGCGGGCCAACCTGACGCGTTTCGTCGTGCTGGCGCGCGAGGATCATCCGCCCACGGGCGACGATAAGACCTCGATCGGCTTCACGATCAAGGCAAACGTGCCGGGGGCGCTGCACGGTATCCTGGAAGCGTTCGCGGCGGAGAACCTGCAGATGACTAAGGTCGAGAGCCGGCCGACCAAGGCATCACTCGGCGAGTATGTCTTTCTGGTCGATCTCGAAGGGCATCGTCAGGACCCGGGTGTCGCCCGTGCGCTCGATCGCATCCAGGACGCCTGTGCCGTTCTCAAAGTCTTCGGGTCCTACCCGCGCTTTCCGCTTGAAACCCTCCGCGACCTTGTTGGCGAGTAGGTCCGATCACCGTTTCCAGGCACCCGTGGTAGCACGCAGGGGTGGCCCGGTCGACGTTCCGTGCCCCGGCGGGCGGAGGGGCTGATGCGGCTGTTCATCGACGATACGCTGGTGACTGCGCCGATCACCTTGCCCCTTGCCGCTGGCTGGGTCGTACCCGGGACGGACATCCAGGTTGAGGTTCGGGCGAATCTTCGCGCCGATCACTTCGGTGCCATGAGCGATGACGTCGTCGCCTTAGTCCCGCTCGCCGAGGTGGCAACCTGTCAACAAACGCACGTCGTGGCGGCCGATCTCGCGGTCGTCGCCGGATTTACCGGAGCGATTGTCGCCCGGATGCCCCTCCGGCCGGACGAGGTCGAGCGAACGGTGGTCCATCTCTGGCAGACGGGGAGCGCGGCGGAGGTGGTGGCGCGGGCGACACTGCGACCCTTCTACGGCATCGAGCCGACCTCGTGGACCACGGATGCCAACGACCCGGGGACGGCCGAGGCGCGCGTCGTCGTCGCCGAGGGGATCGAAGCGCTTCGACCACTGGAGACTGGCTTCGCTGAAGATCTGTGTCGTGCCTGGTTCATCATGACCGGCATGCCGGCGGTGACCCACCTGCTGCTCGTCTCGCGAGATCGCGAACGGGACGAGTTGGCGCCCGCGCTGGCGGCGCTCGACGCCCTCCGCAAGGCCGGTCACGAGCGGCGGCGGGAGATCCGGAGGGAGCTGAGCGAGCAGTATGATCTCCCATTGGAGAGCCTGAACGCGCTCTTCTCCGAGCAGCGCCACTCGCTGACCCATGACGATCGCCGTGCCGTCGTGCGCCTCATGAATCAGGGGCTACGCGGCTCGCGCTATCCACCGCTCACCATGCTGGAGTTCCTCGACGACGCCTGACGGGGGAGCTCGTCCACGACGGTCCGGCACGCGCTCGTCCCACGGGGGCGTCTACCGGCCCTGTCCGATCCGGCCCGACAACGGGCGGACCCGTGATGCCGCCGCCATCGCGGGCTGGGCGCTCGAAGCATAGTGACTCCCGGTGTCGGGGCTGGGGAGACGGACGGTGAAACGGGTCCCTTCGCCGATCTGGCTCTGGACGGTGATCGTGCCGCCCATGCTCTCGACCAGTTGACGCGCAATCGCCAGGCCGAGCCCCGCGCCACCGTGGGACCGATTCCGCGACTGCTCGCTGCGATAGAAGCGGTCGAAGACATGGGGCAGATCGGCCGCGGGGATCCCGCGGCCGGTATCCTGCACCGTCATCGCGATCGCGTCGTCATCGGACCGGACATCAACCAGGATGATGCCACCTTCCGGCGTAAAGCGGATGGCGTTGCGCATCAGGTTCTGGAGTACCTGCACCACCCGCGACCGGTCGCCCAGGCAGGTGAGGTCACCTACCGCCGTGACCGCTTTGATGACGATCCCGGCATCTCGCCGCGCTGGCTCGGCGAGCGACTCGACCGCTTCGCGAGCGGCGCTGCCGGCATCGAACGGATCGCGGCTCAAGGCGATACCCTGGCTCTCGACGCGCGCCAGCTGGAACAGATCGTTGACGAGCGCTTCGAGACGGTCTGCCTCCCGCAGGGCAATCCGCGTGTACTCCTCGAACTGCTCTGGCTCACTGCTCAGCGACTCGAGGTGAGCGCGGATCAGGGCGACGGGGGTTCGCAGCTCGTGAGAGACATTGGCGACGAGGTGCCGGCTCTGCGCGAGCGACCGCTCGGCGTCGCCACGAGCCGTCGCCTCGCGGGTCATCGACTCTTCGAGGCGATCGGCCATCGAGTTGAAGTGTCGGGCCAGCATCGCCAGCTCATCCTCGCCAGCGACGAAGACCCGGGCGTCGAGGTGACGCTCCGAGATGGCGTCGGCAGCAGCAGCAAGATCGGTGACCGGCCGGCTGATGGCGCGCGCCCGGCGCAGACCGATCCAGATACCGACTGGAATGGCCGGGATACCGACCAGAATGATGAGGGCCAGCGCGATCGTCCCGACGTATTTGAGCGCGAGCAGGATCAACCCTCCACCCTCCGGGAGGGATCGGGCCGATTTATTGATCACGAGCGCCCCGGCGATGCTCTGCACCGGTTGCGACGTTCCTGTTTTCACGGTGGTTCGCATCATGGGATAGGCGCCAAGGATCGGTGACTGGTCGGAGCCGGGGGTGCTGTTCTTCTCGATGTCGGTCGATCCAGCAAGGGCTCGCACCGCGACCTCGGTCGATCCGAATCCAATCGCGCTGACAGGTTGCCCGATCAGTGCGGGATCGCTCGACGAGATGATATGCAGGTCAGGAGTAACGATCGAGAGCGACCGCACATGGTCGAGCTGAGTGCCGATCGAGGCGATGAAGTTCAGGTCCTGGTCGAGGACGTTGGGACTGATCTTGCCCGTCGCCATCGCCGCGAGGATCGCCGAGGTCTGGGGCGAACGGAGGTGATCGTCGTCGGTCCATCCCAGGTCCTGTAAGGCGCTGGCCACCCAACGGGCCTCGCTCCCTGTCTCCTGGCCGAACGGGTTGAGGAGGATGCCGCCAACCGCCAGCGCGATCGACCCGATCAGCGTGATCGTCAGAACGCTCAGGAGAACGGTCGAGACATGGGACCCGGCGAGTCGCCATCGGAGACTGCGCTGCATGCGACGCTGCGCCGCCACGATCACGGGGACGGCCAGCACATAACCCGACAGCCGGAGTGCACGTTTAGGAACGAGGCGGCGGCTGGCATCGCGCATCATCAGGCCCATCCGCTGGGGATCATTCCCCGCTCTCCGGTTGACTGGGCTGAAGCTTGTAACCGATCCCCCAGACGGTGCGAATCGCCTCGGCCTCGTCGCCCAGCTTTTTACGCAGCCGCTGGACATGGGTGTCGACGGTCCGGTCGGTGACCTCGTAATCGTTGGACCAGATGCGCTCGAGCAGATAGTCGCGGCTGAACGCGCGCCCCGGATGACTCGCGAACAGTGCGAGCAGATCGAACTCTTTGGGGGTGAGATCCAGCTCAACGCCGCGGACCGCGGCCGAACGCATCGACGGACTGATCGCGATCGAGCCGGCGGTGATCGTGTCGCCATTCAACGGGGAGTCGCCCTGATCGCCCCTCGACTTCTGGGCGTATTCCTCGCGTCGCAGCATCGCTCGCACCCGTGCAAGGAGCTCGCGCATACTGAACGGCTTGCTGAGGTAATCGTCGGCGCCGACCTCAAGACCAAGGACGACATCGGCCTCCTCGCTGCGGGCGGTCAGCATTAAGACCGGGGTCAGGCTTCGCTCGCGGATTTTGCGGCAGACGGCGATGCCGTCGAGCCCCGGCAGCATCCAGTCGAGGATCACCAGATCGGGATGGTCAGCGGCGACCGCCAGCAGCCCATCCGGCCCATCATAGGCCTGGCTTACCTCGTGCCCCTCCTGCCGAAGTTGGCGGGCAAGTAGATCGTTCAGGTCTCGTTCATCTTCGACCACGAGAATGTGCGACATCGCCACAGTATGCCTGTCGGCGACCGCTTCTGCCGCGGGGATCGCTGGAACCAGGCCTGGCGATCGCTCGAAGAATCCTGGCATCTCCATGTGCGCCTCCATCGATCGGACTCCCACTTGGATCAGCGTAGGGGGCATGTGTCACTGAGTTCCCGCTCCGCTGTCACGAAACTGTCACGCGGTGCCAGGCGTCGACGCGGCGATGGTTGCGTAACGAGGGCGCGGAAACGTCGCTTTCAAGCGACGTGGTGGTCGACTGGGAGGTCGCTATCGCCACTGGTGCAGCGTTGGGTGCCGAGTCAGACGACGACCAGACATTCCCGTAGCGTGACCCACCGGTGATCTATGTGTCCCTGGTATGCCGGCCGAACCGCGGTGATCGCGCCACGGCTGGCGCGAAGCGCGAATAGGGGCAGGGAGCGATGTCGCTCCCTGCCCCTTATCGAGAAGATGACGTTCGTGATGATGCGGCGGTCGGCCCTAGTTCCCCGGATCGGCGGTCATTGCCGCAGCGCGCTCGCGGAGATCGGCGAAGGCCGGGGTGCTCAGGTAGCGCTCCCCGGTGTCGGGAAGCACCGTCACGATCAGCTTGCCGCGGTTCTCCTCCCTCGATGCAACCTCGCGGCCCGCATGCGCGGCTGCGCCGCAGGAGATGCCCTTCAGCAGCCCCTCGGTCTGCATCAGCTCCCGCTGGGCACTCATCGCCGTTGGACCGTCGACATGGACGACCTCATCGATGATGTCGCGGTCAAGGATGTCCGGGATGAAGTTGGCGCCGATACCCTGAATCTTGTGCGGCCCGGGCTGGCCACCGGTCAGGATCGGCGACTCCGCTGGCTCGACGGCGACGACCGTGACACTCGGCTTCAGCCCCTTCAGTACCTGACCAGCACCGGTGATCGTGCCGCCGGTTCCAACACCGCCGACCAGGATATCGACGGCGCCATCGGTGTCCTGCCAGATCTCGACGGCGGTGGTGAGGCGGTGGACCTCCGGATTAGCCGGATTCTGGAACTGCTGTGGCATCCAGGCGTTGGGAGTCTCGGCGAGGATCCGCTCGGCGCGTGAGACGGCGCCGAGCATACCTTCCACGGCTGGGGTCAGAATCAGCTCCGCCCCATAGCCAAGGAGGAGCATTCGCCGCTCCAGGCTCATGCTTTCCGGCATCGTCAGGATCAGACGATAGCCGCGGGCCGCCGCCACCCAGGCCAGCGCGATGCCGGTATTGCCACTGGTCGGCTCGACGATCGTGGTGACGCCCGGCTCGATCAGGCCACGTCGCTCGGCCTGGTCGATCATCGCAACCCCGATGCGATCCTTGACCGAGTATCCCGGGCTAAACGATTCGATCTTGCCAACCAGGATGCCAGGGCTATTCGGCGCGAATCGGGAGAGGCGAACCAGCGGGGTGTTGCCGACGATCTGCGTTGCGTCATCGGCGATTGGCGGTCGCTGGATCCGGACCAGCTCAGTTGGATCACTGGGAATTTGTGGACGGGCGAGTGTGTCGGTCATGGATCTTCCTTCTGCGTTGGTGCGTCGGCACGATCAGGCAGCGACGGTTCAATAGATTCCATATTTTAGAGTTTTTTATCAAGAATCGCAAATGGCGTGGCGCTCATGGGCAGGGTGGGGAGAATCTGACTTCCGGCGTGTCGCCACCACGACTACGAGGTCCCTGAGTTGCCAGGTGGGAGCTGCCCGAGTTGGCGCGGAGACTGGGGCGTTGACCGCGGATCGGCGACTTGGGGAGGGGCCGGCTCATGATCTCGTGGTCGCGAGCCGTCCGACCGCGCGCTGATAGTCGGCCTCGCTGCCGACCCAGACGACGCCATCGTCGTACAACTCTTTTTTCCAGATGGGGACGATCTCTTTGAGGCGGTCGATCAGGTACTCGCAGGCCGCAAACGCCTCGCCACGATGTGCCGAGGCAACGGCGATGACGACACTGGCCTCGCCCGGTGTCAGGCGTCCGGTGCGATGAACCACCGCGACGCGATCGATGCCCCAACGCTCGCCGATCTCATCACCGATCCGCGCCAGCATCTTCTCCGCCGCGGGCTCGTAGGCTTCGTACTCCAGCGCCGTCACAGTGCGTCCGCGGGCGTGGTCGCGAACGGTGCCGGTGAAGGTCACCACCGCCCCGGCGCCTGGAGTGGCGACTGCCGCCTCAACCGTTCGGGCATCGAGTGGCTCCACCTGAACGCGAAAGAGCCGGCTCGATCCCGGTGAGCCACCACTGACGGGAGGGATGAAGGCGATTTCGTCGCCGTCGGCGAGCGGGTGGTCCGGCGAGACATACTCCTCGTTGACCATCAGCATCGTCGAGCGCTTCAGCGGCGCAAGGCGGGGAGTTTCGGCAGCGACGAGGTCAAAGAGCGACCCCGCGGTGACGCCCTGGTCGACTTGCCGGCGTTCGGAGGTTCGGCCGAGCAGCTCCCGGATTATCGCGAAATAGCGTAGTTGCACCTGCATCGGTCGTCCTTCAGTCTTGAAGCGCGCCGGAATCTTCGCTGGAACTCTATCAGCCGGTTCAATGAACGGCAGAGGGGCGGTGTGGCCAGCTGACCACACCGCCCGGCGACCGAGAGCGGTGCTACTTCTGGGCGCTGATGTGCCGGGCCAGCGCGGAGCGGAACTGCTCGGCGCTGGCCCGGTTGTTTTCCCTGAGTGTGCGAAAAATCGTCGCGGACTCGGAGTCGCCCGCCTTTTCGGCGTCGGCGGCGTATTTCTCCATCGCCTCCATCCCCTGCAGCAGATTGCTCAGGGTGATGATGATGTCATATTCAACGTCGCTCATACCGTACTTCTGCGTGCCGTCTGGCATAGTCGTCCTCTTCCTTCGGCCATATCGCCGACGTTTCGCCGGTATCGTCCCGACACGAGTCGATAGTGCTGCAAGCCGTGTGCCAGACAGCCGTTCCGGGCCTCGACGGCAGGGGATCCACTTCCCGTGCTGTTTCGAGCTGTCTGCCCGCTAGAGATGCTCGTCGAACCAGTCGACGATGCGACGGAGCCGCTCTAACCGGTGCTTTGGCTTCCCCGAGCGGGATAGTCCGTGGCTCTCGTCGGGGAAGCGGACAAAGACGACCTTGCGACCGAGGCGTTTCAAGGCGATGAACAACTGCTCGGCTTGCTCGATGGGACAGCGATAGTCGAGCTCACTGTGCAGGATCAGCAGCGGCGCGGTGATCCGCTCGACGTAGGAAATCGGTGATAACGTGAGATACCGGTCGCGGCTGGCGTTGGCCTCGCTCCAGGGTGGCCCACCGAACTCGACATCGAGTGACACGACAGCGATGTCGTCGGTGCCATAAAGGCTATACAGATTCGAGAGCGATCGCTGGGTGACCCCCGCCTTGAACCGGTCGCTGTGACCGAGCAACCAGTTGGTCATATACCCGCCATATGACCCACCCGTCACGCCGACTCGTTCGGGATCGATCCCCCCGGCCGCAATCGCGTGATCGAGGACGGCGAGCAGATCGGGCGTGTCGTTCTCACCCCAGGCGGCATGGAGTGCCCCGGCGAACTCCTCGCCATAGCCGACGCTCCCTCGAGGATTGGCGTAGACGACCACAAAGCCACGAGCCGCGAGCAGCTGGAACTCATGGAAGAACGATGTCCCGTACATGCCATGCGGACCGCCGTGAATCTCCAGTACCGCCGGGTAATCGCGGCCCGGCGCGGCCTGTGGCGGTCGAAGGACCCAGCCGTCAATCGCGCGCGCGTCGGGCGCTTCGACCGTGATGGGTTCTGGCCAGGCCGCGGCAGTCTCGGCGACCCAGGCGCCATTGAAGTCGGTGAGCGGCGTCTCCGACCCAAGTGCCAGCACCGCGTGGAGCTCGAACGGCGTGACGGGATCGGACGTGGCGATGATGAGCGTCTGGCCATCTGCGGAGCGGTCGCAGGCGGCGATACGGCGCTCGCCGCGGGTCAGCGAGCGGGGAGCGCCGCCCGCCGTGGCAACGTCCCAAACATGGGTGTCACCTCGGTCGCTCGCCAGAAAGGTGATGGTCGCTCCATCGGCGGACCAGCGCGGCCGCTGCGCCGGAAACTGACCGATATCGGCGAACGCCGCATCGCCGACCGAGCGATCGAAGGTGGCTGTCAGCGATCGCGGCTCGCCGCCAGCGGCTGGAACCAACCAGAGCTCGTCGTTGGGGGCTTCGCGATCCAGCTTGCGATCACCGACGCAGGCGATCTGCCGGCCGTCAGGTGACCAGCTTGGCAGACTCCACCGGCCATCGCCGGTCGTCAGGCGGCGCGGCGGCCCGCCACCCGGAACGATGCTCCACAGGTCGCGGGCGCGTTGAAGTTGCCAGTCCGTTTCCCGATTTGCGACGAACGCGATCTCGCGCCCGGTGGGCGACCATGCCGGTGAGAAATGATCGAAGTCGCCATCGGTGATGCGTTCTGGCTCGGCCCCCTCATCCTGAGTGTCGACCACCCAGAGATGGCGCCATTTGCCCTCCAGAAATCCGTCACCATCCCCCTTGTAGCGCGCATCGGTGATCACTCGAACATCACTACCGGGGTTGAAGTCGGGTGGCGTCAGGCGGGAAACAACCACGATGCGGCGGCCGTCCGGTGCCCAGACCGGGTCGGCGACGGCGTTGTCCAGCGCGGAGATGCGACGTGCTTCACCGCCGCCGATTGGGAGGAGCCAGAGTTGCGGCGTCTCCGTGTCGCGGTCGGAGAGAAACGCGAGGCGGTCCCCGCCTGGCGACCAGCGGGGAGTGGTGTCACGATGAGTCCCCGCGGTGAGCTGTCGTGGCTCACCGCCCCCGGTCGGAACAAACCAGATCGCGGAGCGATACTCGTCACGCTCGGCGTCGAGGCGGCTCACAGCGACGGCGACGGATCGCCCGTCCGGCGAGAGGGCGGGTTCTCCGATCAGCGCGAGTCGCAGCAGATCGTCGGTCACTATTGGCCGCCCGGGTCGCGGTGACCGATGCATTGGCGCGGCATGTTTGGGAGCAATGGGAGTCGACCACGAAGCCGGGACGGATTTCTTCGTCCCTTGCTTCCGTTTCTGCTTCGGCACGGCCACTCCTTTTGATGGGAAATCGACTGACGGTACGCTTTCTCGGTTGTCATGATCATGATGGCCTTCATCCACGTGGAGGATGATAGATGACGATCTCGATTCCCGACGGGTTCACGCTGCGGTCGCCCGGGGCGGCGGACGCCGCGGCAGTCGCGGCGGTCATCACGGCCTGCCAGGCGGCCGAAGGGACGATGACACCCGTCACCGCCGGAGAGGTCTTGGACGATTGGGTCGGTGTCGATCTCAATACCGAGGCGATCGTCGTCCTCGATACGGAGGGGCGGATCGTCGCCTGCGCCGACATCATGAATCGGGCGAACGTCGTCATCTCGGTCTACGGCTATGTTCACCCGGAGGTGGCAGGGCGTGGGCTCGGGACCGCGCTCGTCGAGTGGGGTGAGAGGTCGGCCCGAAGCCGGATCGACTATGCGCCTGAGGGCACCCGCGTCGTGGCGCAGTACTTCTTAAACGCGCAGAACCAGGCGGCGGCGGAGATCGTTGCCCGCGCCGGCTATGAGCCGGTCCGACAGACGTGGATTATGGCGATTGACCTCGACTCAGCGGTACCGGAACCGGCTATCCCGCACGGCATATCGATACGCGCCTTCCAGCCAGGAGAGGACGATCGCGCGACGTTCGAGGCGGTCAAGGAGGCGTTCATCGACCTTTGGGGCCAACCACAAGGTACCTTCGAACGCTTCATCGCCATGAAGGAGAGCGAGACATTCGACCCGGCCCTCTGGCACCTCGCCGTCGACGGGGACCAGGTTGCCGGCGTCGTGCTGGGTAAGGCCTACTCCGGCGAAGGATGGATCGATAGTGTCGGGGTTCGTCGCCCCTGGCGACGCCGGGGACTCGGTTTGGCGTTATTGCATCGGGCTTTCGCGGCGTACCTCGACCGGGGTATCAGCCGCGTCGAGCTCAGCGTCGACGCGCAGAGTCGGACCGGGGCGCCCCGCCTCTACGAGCGGGCCGGGATGCGGATTGACCGGCACTACCAGCGATGGCAGAAGGAGCTCCGCCCCGGAGTTGAATGGATGGGACATGGCGATCCCGACGCTGTGGATGCCGGAAGCTCACCGGAGCGGGACGTGTCACCGACGTAATATGAATCGTCCCCCGGCTGTTCTAACCTTGTCTGACGAAACACACGAGCCCCCGTCGGAAGGCTCGCCGCGCCACCCCAACTGGCCATGCCGAGCCCGCGGAGGAGTCCTTTTCGAATCCTCCAGCCCGGCCTCGGTACCGATATCTGTGTGCCAGTCGCCACGTCGCTGCCCGGCGCGGGAGCGCGGGTCGTGCCAACGGCGACGATCCGGTCGGCCACGAGGGCGCATGCCATGCGCCCCTACTACGAAGGGGGTGCCGGAGCGGAGTGTTCGGGGATCCACCATCGCCTTGTTGTTGGGCGACCCGTCCGGCGTGTGTCCTCGTACGTGCCGTGCAGGACCGTGACGCCGCCCGCCCCACGCACGGACCCGTGACGCCGCCCCCCGTGGGAAGGGCGCATGGCACGGGCCCATAGCTGCCGGGTCACGCGGTTCCCGCAAGCCCCTGAGCGGATCATCAGCCGTCGCTGGTCGGGGCGCATGGCACGCGCCCTCGCCCCCGACTCCGGCGTGGGAGTGGGCACACCGCGGGCGGTGAAGGGGCTGGGCGGCAGGAGTCGGAGAGTGATTCCTTGAAACGCTCGGAATGACGTGGTGGGTTGGAAGCCTGGGGCGGGAGCCGGAGAGATTCCGAGACAAGCTCGGCATGGCCGCTCGGGGGAACCCCAGGCAGCGCAGGGCGATCCAGTGTGAGGTGCAGTTTGGAACACCGGTGCCATTGTGGCCCGGTCAGCGGCGGCGGCTGACCTGATGGAGCGCGGCCAGACGTGTGGCCGTGGATGTGTCGTGCGCTATGACTCCGGTAGGGGTGGTGTACGAGGTGGGCCGAGCAAGAGCGCATCGACGAGCTCACCCGACTTGAGTGGGGTGGAGCGTGGAGGGATCACCAACAGCGCGTTCGCCCCGACGAACGATGCCAGCCGCGAGGAAGCTTGAGGACCGGTGGCGGCGCCCGTAAGGCGTCCATCTGGACCCACGACCACGGTCGCCCGCTGGTACTCGATGCGGTCCGAGGTAGCGGTGGCGTGCGAGAGGACGACCGGCGTCCGGGGTCGGTCGATGTCAGGCTGACCCGTCATCAGCCGGAGTGCCGGCCGGATGAAGATCTCGAAGGAGACGAGAGCGGAGACGGGATTGCCGGGCAGCCCGAAGAAGAGGGTTGGACCCGCGGTCGCGAAGTTCAGCGGCTTCCCCGGTTTCATAAAGACCCGACGGAAGTGGACCGTCGCAAGCTCGCCAAGAAGCATCTTCACGAGGTCGAGCTGACCCATGGAAACGCCGCCGCTGGTCAGCACGACATCGCTCTCGGCGATGCGTTCGGCAAGGAGACGGCGCAGCGGCTCCCTGGTGTCTGGCGCTTTACCACTCCAGATAAGCTCCGCGCCGGCCCGCTGGACGGCCGCCATCAGGCTGAACCGGTTGGAATCGCGGATCTGACCCGGCGCCACTGCCGCACCGGGCTCGACGAGCTCGTCGCCGGTCGAGACGATGCTCACGCGGGGGCGGCGCGATACAGGAACCGGGTTCAGACCAAGTCCAGCAACGAGTCCGAGCTCGGCCGGTCCTAGCATCGTCCCGGCGCGAAGGACGCGATCGCCTACCGCGAGGTCGGCTCCGACCCGCCGGATGTTCTCGCCCGGTGCGATGCGCTCCTGGTGGACGATGACATGGTCGTCGGCCATCTCCGTTTCTTCGACGCGTACCACCGCAGTCGCCCCGGGCGGGATTGGCGCGCCTGTGGTGATGCGCACGGCGGTACCATCGGTCACCTCGATACCGAGAACGAAACCTGCCGTTTGATCGCCTATCACCTCACGCCAGGGAGAGACATCGTCGGCGACCACCGCGAAGCCATCCATTGTCGCCGCCGCAAAGGGTGGCTGATCCTCGGTCGCGACCAGATCATCGGTGAGTACCCGCCAGGCGGCCTCGCCGATCGGTATTAGCTCCGTCTCTAATCGCCGTACATGGCGGAGGACGATGGCGCGAGCCTCGTCGGGATGGCGAAAGCGGTCGAGGTCGTCTGCATCGTCATTGGCGAGGAGTGGCGCTGACCCACATGGTTGACGGTCGTCCAACAGATGTTTTCCTCGCCTGATGGCCCATGACGGTGCTTGTACAGATGCTAGCACGCCGCGAAGACACCACCCGAGGTCGGTCGGGTTTTCCGGTTAGTGCGCGTTCGATCACGTCAGTTGCCGCTCTCCCAGCGGTGACGTTGCTTCAACACTACATCGTCTGCGGTAGCAGCGGAACGGGATTGGGGAGCGTTGCGGCGGGGCCGGCGAGGCGGCAGTCGAAATGCTCAGCCGGACGGACAAACCTCGGTTCCTGCCCCGGATAGCCGCCGCCGCCTTGCGCCGTTCGACCGCGGCGCAGTCGGCCCGTCGGTCATGCTTCCCCGGTCATGAGGAACCGTCTTGACACGTTACCCCGGCTCGTGTACAGAGGGTCTATACGTATCAACCATGCACTGGATGCTGGGTCTCAGTCGGACTATCCGGGATGAGTGCCGACGGCATAGGATGCACCCCGACCCAGCTCACGTCGGTGACCCAGGCGCATGAGATGCTCGCGATCTTCCTGGGCTTGCACGAGTGAGGAGGTGCCGCACCGACAACGATCGAAAAGGGTGGGGGAACCATCGATCCGCACTGACAGCGGATACTGGGAGGAGATGAGGATGAGACTGAAGAAGAGTCGCCAGTTGGTGCTGGTGCTGATGTTGGTGTTAGTCGCGCCGCTGTCGGCAGTGCTCGCCAGCCATGCGGCGGCCCAGGACAAGACGACGATTCAGATGTGGTTCGATACGACGGGCGGCGCCGAAACCGCCGATTGCCTGGTCAAGACGGCCATCGACCCATTCAACGCAAAGGGTGGCATCAAGGTCAAGCCGACGTTGCAGGCCAACAACTGGGACGCGACCCGCACGGCGCTCGCCGGCGGCGCAGGACCGGACATCATTGGCACGCCGGGACCGTCGTTCGCCTTTGAGCTGGCGAAAGCGGGTCAGCTCCTGCCCCTTGACGATATGGCGAAAGAGATGGGTTGGTCCGAGAGCTTCGTGCCGTGGGCACTCGACCTGGGCAAGGTTGATGGCAAGCTCTACTCGATCCCGAACGAGATCGAAACGCTCATTCTCTACTACAACAAGACGCTGTTCCAGGAGAACGGCTGGACGCCGCCAAAAACGCTCGACGAGCTGATGACCCTCTCGCAGACGATCGACGATGCCGGGATAGTCCCGTTTGCCCATTCCAATCAGGAATGGCGTGCGGCGAACGAGTGGTTTGTCGGGGAGTTCCTGAATCATGGCGCCGGAGGACCGCAGAAGGTCTATGACGCCCTGACCGGAGCGGCCAAATGGACCGACCCCTCCCTGGTCGATTCGCTCACCATGCTCGACAAGATGCAGCAGAACGGCTGGTTCATGGGAGGGCTTGAGCGGTACTACACGACGCCATTTGCCGATGCGAACGCTCAGTTCGCCGAAGGTGAGGCGGCGATGAAGATTGAGGGCACGTGGTGGGTCGCCGACTCCGGGCTCTACTTCGGCGAAGAGGCCGGCAATGAGAGCGAATGGGATTGGGTGCCGATGCCTTCCGCCAGTGGAGAAGCCATCTTCGACCTGGGGATTGGATCGACGATGTCGATCAATGCGAAGTCGAAGAATCCGCGGGCGGTCTCGGAGTTCGTGACGGACTATTTCTCCCCGGAGACGCAGGCCAAGCTCGCGACCGAGTGCGGCCTGGCGCCAGCGCCGGTGAATATCCCCGCTGATCGCCTCTCGGGTCTGGATGCTCGCTACGCGTCGGTCCTTGAGGCGCTCAACAAGGCCAGTGCCGCCAACAACTACGGCTACACCACGTGGACATTCTGGCCACCGAAGAGCGACGTGTACATCTACGAGCAGATCGAGAAGGTCTGGGCCGGTGATATGACGGTCGAGCAGTACCTGCAAGGGTTGCAGTCACTCTTCGATCAGGAGAAAGCCGCCGGCGATATTCCGCCTATCCCGGAGCGCTAGTCGACAGGCGAGGTTCGGATCCCGCGGCGGAACGAACCGTCGCGGGATCCGTCTCCGGTCGTGGGACGAGAAGGCCACCGGAAGTACATACATCCGGCAATCGGCCGAGCTGCTCCCATTACATCGATAACCCCTCGCCCAGTACGGCCAGGTGCGTTGTACCGGCGCAAGCTCCTACCTGGCCGGTCATGGTCCCGATCCGATTGTGTCGATCAACCTGCCGGTGGTGATGGCGCCAGCTGTCGCGAACGCCGGCGACTCGCTGGTCGATTCGCGCCGAGTCGGGAGCGGGAAGTTCCCGGGTTGATGAGAGCTCCCCCAGCACATGCCCAGCATGGTCGTCACGGTTAGTGACGTTGTCGACGATTAGCATGGGTGGGGTCGTGCGATGGTCCATTTTGGCAGCCAGGCAAAACATCGCGCCCGCTCACCTTCAAGCTAGCAGCGCCGCTCAATGGTGCAAATCGTCGGGAGGAAGTCCGGGCTGTATCCCTGCCAAGCATCGGACCGGCGCTTGTCTTTGTTCCACCACTGCGAGCTCAGCTACCGACCGGACGCCTTTTCCGCCATCGGCCAGCGCGTTGTTGACGGGTTCTGACACGTTACGTACACTTGCGACGATTCTTTGGATTTCTGTCCATTTACCCGAATACGTGATCACTATGGCTATCCGGACGACGTCTCGCCAGGCGACCCCTGAGCTTCCGGTCGCGTCCCCGCTCGACGAGGCGTCGCTTCAGCGTGACCTTCCCGGCGGACCCGCGGTCGGCATCGCCGCCGAACGCCTCATCGAGGCGGTGCATGCCGGTCCACCAAATCCCAACCTCGATCTCATTCGACGCGCGATCGACGTCGCGGCCCAGGCCCATGCCGGCGATTCACGGAAGTCGGGCGAGCCGTATGTCCTGCACCCGCTGGAGGTCGCGACGATCCTGGCGACGATGCAGCTCGACCCGGAGACGATAGCCGGCGCCGTTCTGCATGATGTGATCGAAGATACACCCGTCGGTCTGGCCGATATCGAACGTGACTTCGGCGTTCGGGTCGCCCGTCTGGTCGACGGAGTGACAAAGCTCGGTCGCATTCCTTGGACGACCGACGATGGCTCGACCGCCGCGAGCCGGGAAAAGGAGCATCAGGCGGAAAGCCTCCGCAAGATGTTCCTGGCGATGGTCGATGACATCGGGGTCGTGCTGATCAAGCTCGCCGACCGGCTGCACAATATGCGAACACTCGACGCGCTGCTTCCTGAGAAGCAGCAGCGGATTGCGCAGCAGACAATGGAGATCTACGCGCCGCTCGCGAATCGCCTCGGCATCTGGCAAATCAAGTCCGAGCTTGAGGACCGCGCCTTCAGTTACCTGCAACCCGACTCGTATCACGCGCTGGAGCGGGAGCTGACCCAGCGCGGGCACGATAGCGCGCCGTTTCTGGGACAGGTGAAGGCCGAGCTTGGAGCCGCCTTGATGGTGGCCGGCATCAGCGCCGAGATGTCGGGACGTGGCAAGCACATCTATTCCATCTACCGCAAGATGCGTCAAAAGGGACGGAGCTTTGACGAGATCTACGACGTGATCGGAGTGCGCGTCCTCGTCGAGGATCGAAAAGACTGCTACGGCGCGCTGGGCGTCGTCCATTCGATGTGGCATCCAATCCCGGGCGAGTTCGACGACTACATCGCCACACCCAAGGAGAGCATGTACCAATCGCTGCACACCGCGGTGATTGGGCCGGAAGGCCGTGCCCTGGAGATCCAGATTCGCACGCGAGAGATGCACCGGATCGCCGAGTATGGCGTTGCGGCCCACTGGCGCTACAAAGAGGGTGGAAAAGGGAACGCCCGGGTCGAAGCCAAGGTCGCCTGGCTCCGCCAGTTGATGGACTGGCGCGACGAGGTGGCCGATGCCGAGGAGTTCGTCGAGTCACTGAAGTCGGACGTCTTTCAGGAGATGATCTACGTCTTCACCCCGGCGGGCGACATCATCGAGCTTCCCAGCAAGGCGACGCCGGTCGATTTCGCCTATCGCATCCATACCGAGGTCGGACACCAATGCGTTGGCTCGAAGGTCAACGACCAGCTGGTGCCGCTGGACTACCAGCTCCAGAACGGGCAGGTCGTGCGGATCCTGACGAGCAAGTCGAAGATGGGTCCGAGCCGGGACTGGTTGCAGGCGTCTTCCGGATACGTCACCACGGCGTCGGCGCGGGAGAAGATCCGGCAGTGGTTCCGTCGCCAGGAGCGGGACGAGAATATCGCCCAGGGTCGCGAGATTCTCGATCGCGAGCTCCGTCGCCTCAGCCTCGATCTCCGGCCCGACGAGATCCTGAAGCACTTCCCGCAATACCTCAAGGTCGATGATTTCCTGGCGGCCATTGGTTACGGCGCGGTGTCGCCGAACCTGATCGCAGCGCGGCTCGATCAGACGCGGGAGAAGGACGTCCTTATCGCCAACCCGAACCTCGATGCGCCCCGCTCGCCGGCGCGCCTCCAGGTGATGGGCGTTGGCAACCTCCTGACGAATCTCGCGACCTGCTGTAAGCCGGTTAATGGCGACGAGATCAAGGGTTACGTGACTCGGGGTCGCGGCATCACCGTCCATCGCGCCGATTGCTCGAACATCGCGGCCCTACCAGACCCGGAGCGACTGATCCAGGTGTCGTGGGGGGATCGGGGAAGCGACACCTTCCCGGTCACGGTCCGGGTCCATGCCTGGGATCGGGTTGGGCTGCTCAAAGATGTCAGCACCTTACTCGCCGATGAGAAGGTCAACATCCTGTCGGTTCTGACGACGACCCACGACGACCGGACCGTGACCCTGCTGGCGACTGTTGAGGTTGAAGGCATCGGTCAGCTCAGTCGCATCCTGCACAAGCTGGAAAGTGTCCGCGACGTCTACGAGGTGCGGCGCGATACCGCCGACGCTCCGGTGCGGGCCGTGAGTTAGGTCGAACGCCAGTGGGTGGGCTCGTCGGATCAGGTGAGGGGCGACGATAGGGCGATGGCTAGCGCACTGGAGAAGTGTCGAACGCAGCCCGGGGACCGGCGCGTCGTTCTCTCGCTCGGCGAAACACTGATCGATCTAATTGCCACCGACGGAGCCGCCCGGCTCGAGGACGCCGTCTCCTTTGTCGCGCGTCCCGGCGGCGCCCCGGCAAATGTCACCGTGGCGCTCGCGCGTCTCGGCGTCGCCAGTGCCTTCGGTGGCGTCGTGGGCGACGATCCATTTGGACGCCGCCTCCGGGAAACCCTTGCCGAGGAGCGCGTCGATGTCTCACGTCTTCGCATCAGCGGCGACGCCGCGACGACGCTTGCCTTCGCCTGGAAGGATGGGCGAGGGGACGGTCATTTCTGGCTGCTGCGCGCTGCCGATACGCAGCTGTCGATTGAGGACATCGATGCCGCGGGTATACCCGGGCTGGCGGCATTGGTCGTCGGGTCGGTCGCGCTTGCCGGCGAACCATCCCGATCGTCCATCCATGAGGCGGTGAGACGCGCGGTCGCGGCGGACGTCCCCGTCTGTTTCGATGTGAACATCCGGCCGACCCTCTGGTCGAGCCTGGACGAGGCCCGACAGGCCTGCGAGCCGGTCCTCCGACGGGCCACAGTGGTTAAGATGAGCCTCGACGACACGCGTTCCCTCTTGGACCTTGATGATCCACGGGTGATCTATCAGCGATTTCGCACGGACCGCGACCGATCGACGGTGGGGGATCAGAACGCGCCGGTCGTCGTGCTGACTGATGGTGATCGCGGTTGCTGGTTTGGCTCCGTAGGCGGGGATGCTCCGCCGCGGCATATGCCCGCGTTTCAGGTTGATGCGTGTGAGCCGACCGGCGCCGGCGACGCCTTCACCGCCTCGCTCATTGCGCGGTTGCTCGCGTCACGATGGGCGCCCCCGACAGAGGAGGACGTGCGGTACGCGGCCGCGGCGGGAGCACTGGCGACGATGCGTCCTGGCGCCCTCGACGGCCTGCCGACGGCCGCGGAGCTCGACGCATTCCTCGCCACCGTTTGACCCAATCGTATGGTAGGGGTCGCGGTACGGCCCGAGAATCCTTCAGCCGGTCAGCTGGGTTCGGGCATGTCGCTCGGGTAGACAGGTGATGGCAGCCGCGAGACAGATCAGCACGAGGCAGAGAACCACTGCGGCTTGCACGCCGAGAAGCGTGTGAGCCGTGGTCGCGGCGGTGAAGGCCAGAAGGCCTCCCGCGCCGGCGAGCACGAGCAAGATCGACAGGCGAGGAGCCCCGCCGAGGGCAAAGGCAAAAGTGAGCAACAGCGTCGCCGCCGCGCCGCCGGAGCCGACGACGGCGTAGCCTCGAATCATCGTCGGGTCGGCCGCCGCGGCGTCGCCGGTGAGCAGACGCACGACCGTAGCCGGCCATGGCGCGAGGACGATCAGCGTCCCCGCCAGCAGGATCACTGAGACGGCCAGAATCGCGCGAAGCCGAGCTCGTTGCTCGGTAGGATGCGCCGCGATGGTGACGGGCAGGAGCACCATCGTCAGGGGAGCCACCGCGTAGATCGGTTGTCGGCCGAGGGTAAAGGCGAGGGCATAAGCGCCCGCGGCTTCCGCTGGCAAACGGAGCCGGGCGTAGACGGCGTCGCCATTGATGAGCCAGGCGGCCGCGGCCCACAGAGCGAACTGTCCGAGCAGCCGCGAGCCATCACCCGCGCGCTCCCACAGCCCATTACGCCGGGCGTCGGCTGATGACGTCCGGTAGGCGCCCCAGGCAGCGGCGACCGCGATCGCCGCGAGCAATGCCGCTGGTAAGGCAAACGCGAAGGTCGTGGCCGACGACCGGCCGCGCTCGACCGCTGGAAGGACGACAAAGATACGAACGACGGAGAGAAGCACCAGGCTCGCGGCGATGCCGCCGAATGCCCGACGAGCCTGCAGGCGACCGAGGCCAACCCCAAGGAGGCAATGAAGCGGAATCTGGAGGCAGGCAAGAAGGGCGACCGTCCACCCGATATGCGGCGCCAGCAGCGCGGACCCGATGACGACCGCCATGACCAGGACCAGGGCAACGACGGCCCCTGGACCGGGAAGGAAGGCGGGGTGATCGGTCGCCGAGCGAACGGCCACGACTGGCTGGATCGCGCCGGCGATCGCGCTGGCAACGTTCCCGAGGCTCAGGCAGAGCACCAGGGTCGCGTATGAGCTGGCACTGAGGGTGCGGAGACCGATCAGTTGAAGAGCGAGCCCCAGCACGAACGTCGTGCCGATACCGATCCCGAGCCATGCCAGACCCCGTCCCTCGCTGCCCCAGGTGGGCGCGAGGTGACGGACTCCTTTACGGAGTGACATCGAGGATCATCGTCTCGCCGTCGTCGTAGACCTTTTTGACACTGAGAGTTGGATCGAGCAGCCAGGTCTGCCAGCCACTCCAGTCGCTCTCGCGGAATACCAGCAGCTCGACACCACGCCGCCGAGCCGCTTTAACGGCATCCTGAGGTGTTGTCTTCGCGTCGAACAGATGGGCGGCCAGCCGGGCGTTATCCCGTTCACCGGCGAATCCAAGCCAGCGTTCATCGGAGCCGACGGCGATCTTCTCGTCGGTGAGACCCTCGAACCACCACCCGACCGGCCATCCTTTTTGCGATTTATGCACCACCACAGTGCCGGTCGGGTTCGTGTCGTCGACAAAGCGGATGGCCGCTCGCATCGATGGATCCATCACCCGGTAGTACTGGACGAGCTCGGCAGCACGGGCATCGGCATAGGGCCAGAGCAGCATCGGGATGAGCGCGGCGAGAATGAGAGGGATGGCGCCCCAGGCCTGCTGCCAGGTCCATCGCCAGAGCTGCTCCAGCCCGAGTCCAACACCGATGGCGGTACCGACGACCAGCGGTGGCAGCAAGCGCGGTTCCTTGGTCACCAGGAAGAGCACGATGGCGACCGCGGTCATTGCTCCGCCAACCTGCCATGCGGCATTCCCGCGACGGCGGTAGAGCAGGGGAAATGCGAGGGTGCCGACGACGAAGACGGGCCACCAGATCCAGCGCGCTTCACGGATCGAGATGCCAATCGCATCGGTGTAGTTAAAGTTGTTTGAGTTGACCGGCGGGTCGTAGCCAGCCACGCGAAACGCGATGGCGGTAGGAAGAAATGCCAGCACGCCGATCACTCCGGCGACGACCGTGCCGATGGTGCGCTGCCGGATCGCGATCCGTGTCGGCCGCGTCGTGAGCCAGAGCACCCAGACGGCGGCAAAGACGGCGCAGGCGACGGGGAAATAGGTGTGGTGGCTGACCGCGGCGCCGGCCAGCGCGGCGGCGGCCCAGATACCCTCGCGGCGCTGACCGGTCGCGAGATAGCGCGTCAGACCGAGCGCCGCGAGAATCATGAACATGAGCGCGGTGTTCTGCGGGTAGCCACCGAATGTGATGGCCTCGCTCAGCGTCCCGGACAGGCCGATCGTGGCGGCGACGCCGAGGGCGAACCAGAGCTCCATCCCCTCACGAGCGGCGAGGAAGGCCGCGACCAGAATGATCCCCACCGACAGGACCGCGACCGCCTTGGCGACATCGATGGGGTTCGCAACCTGCCGGAACAGCTGCATCACGACGGGGATCAGCGGTGGGTACGCTCCGGTCGTCGAGCGGCCATCGCCGCCGAAATAGCCACGACCGAGCGCGAACCATTCGCCCGGATCCATGCCGGTGATAAAAGCGCCGAGCTGGACCCAGCGACGAACGATGATCAGGCCAATGACCAGGAATGGCGCGACCCAGGGGATCACCGCCGACACTCGATCGAACCAGGCAGGGAGAGCGACGCGGCTCGTCGGTGCCGAGAGTATGGGGGCAATCGATCGCATCGTGACTCCTGAGCTGTTGGCCGATCGTCTGGTCGTTCTGAACGTCCAGGGTTGAGCCCGGTGACTGCGACTGGCGCCCATCGCCAGAGGCGTCGAATGGTTTGTACGATACTAGCCCAGCACCGACATCTGGCTCCAGCGGCAGCGGGCGCCGCGGGTGCCCCGATCGATGCCAGGAGTAGACACATGGTTGGCCGTCGACCGGTTCATCACGGTCCTCCTGGACGAGCACCCGGATGACCCGCTCGACAGTATCTCCTCATACACGGGAGCCATCGGTCGCCGTGGTGATCCCGACATTCAACGAGCGGGACAATCTGCCTAACATAGTCAGCGAGCTGCTTGCCCTCGGCCCCGAGTACCGCCTGATCGTCGTCGACGATAACTCGCCCGACGGAACGGGTGCCGTGGCCGACCGTCTCGCCGCCGCCCATCCCGATCGGATCGCGGTGCTGCACCGGCCAGGGAAAGCGGGCATAGGTCCGGCGTATGTTGCTGGATTCGCGGCCGCGCTTGCCGGGGGCGCCGACCGGATCGCCAGCATGGATGCCGATCATTCTCATGCTCCCGCGGATCTGCGACGGTTGGTTGATGCGACCTCTAGCCACGATCTCGCGATTGGATCGCGCTATGTCACGCATGGGCGCACGGTCGGCTGGCCGTGGTACCGGCGGTTGCTCAGCCGGGGCGGAGGCGTGTACGCCCGGTATCTGCTTGGGCTGGCGGTCAGCGACCCGACGAGCGGGTTCAAGGTGTACCGGCGCGACCTCCTTGCCAACCTCGATCTCTCAACGGTTCGGACCAGTGGCTATGGTTTTACCCTTGAGCTGACCCACCGGGCCATTCACCGCGGCGCGCGCACGGTCGAGCTACCGATCACGTTTACCGAACGGTCACGGGGACGATCGAAGCTGTCTGGCGGCATCATCTCCGAGGCGCTCTGGCTTGTCTGGCGGCTGCGCTTTGAGCGACAGCGATGAGCTATCGGAGTGACGCAGTTCGCCGTTATGCCGCATCGTCGGTGATGACAAATCGACGGCGCAAGAGACCGCCGATGTAGAGGTTATAGCTCCCGGGCTCAAGGGCGACCGGTACCGTCGATCTAACCGTGGCGCCTGGTTTATCCCCCGTCACCTGCCAGGAGAGAAACACCGGTGGGGAGAGACTGATCTCGACCCTGGACTGTCCGGACGGGATGGTGCCCCGGATGTTCGGGCGAGGCCCCGTCTCGCCAGCGGCCGGCTGCCCGTTCGCGACCGTCACCTTTCCCGCATCGATGCTATTGACTGTCACCGTGTAGGTGCCGGGTGGCAACATCACTGGCACCTTCGTCATATAGCGTTCATTCGCGTTGCCCGCGACCGACCAATGAACCGTCACCGCCGGTCGCACCTCCACGCCGATCGAGGTCTTGTCTGATGGTAACGATGCGTCGAACGATGGTTGCCGGCTGCGGCTCGCCATCGTCTGGGCGAAGTTGATGTCGCGGACCCGCTCGTGCCGAGCGAGACCGGAGGCGAGGACCCCGGTCGGGATGAGGAGGGCCAGGACGAGCACCGCGGCGCCGAGCAACGGGAGCGGCGACGCCGGGCTGAGCCCCATCCTCCATCGAGCGGGCTCGGCGTCGGTGGCCAGGGTGGCATCACCATTGACGGTCGTCGTGACGCCCGCGGGTGATGTCGCTGCGGGAGATGCCGGCTCACTCCTTGCCGGGAGTGCCCGGCGCTGGGTGATCGCGCGGAGCCATCGCGACAGCGCGCCATCGACGAGGTAGCGGTCGATCCCCCACGCGATGGTAAAGAGGAGCAGCCCCGATCGCACAAGCTGCAGGGGGTCGTAGAGGTAGCGCCATCCAAGCGGGATGAGGAGCGTTCCGCGAAAGTCGGGGACAATCGGGACGTTGAGATAGTTCCCGAGCTGATAGGCGGCGATATCGACCGCCACAAAGGCGCTCCACAGGAGCAGCGGCGGACGAAGGACGGCGAGGGCGAGAAAGACCCACAGCACAAGGTGCGTGGTGAAGGTCTTGTTGACGAGCAGCCACCAGAGCAGCACCATCGCGCCGAGGGGAAGCAGCACGGGTCGTCGCGAGGCAAGCGCAATCAGGGTCAGACCAAGCGCGCCGAAGGCGACGAGCAGAAAGCTAAGCTGGGTCGCCTGGTGGGTCGAGAGGTTGCGGAGAAAGACCCAGATTCCGGAGTCGGCCGCGCGATCACCGTTCCACTTAAAAAAGAAGGACCACCCTTCCCAGTCAGCGCGGGCCAGTGGGACATTGATGATCGCCGAGATAACGGCAAAGATAACCGCGATTTCCGCCGCGGCGCGATAGCGCCGCTCGCGCACGCGATCGATGAATGTGGCGGCAACCCAGACGATCGGGAAAAGCTTGAACCAGACGGCCGCCGTCATCCCGATCGTGCCGAGCCGGTCCCGTCCCCGGCTATAGGCGACGAGCGACAGGGCAGTGACGAAGACCGCCGCGGGGTCCCACTGGTAGCCGGTGTAGAAGAAAAGCGCCGGAAGCGCGGCGTAGTACCAGGCGCTGGCGCCGCGGACGCGATGGAGCGCGAGCACTGTGCCGAGTGCGGCCAGAGCCAGCACGAGGTAGGTCAATCCGAAGTTGGCCTCCGGGCTCGGCGCGAAGCTGAGAAGGTAGGAAAGCAGGCCCGTGAGTGGGGGATATTCGAGTGGGTAATCGAGGTATGGCTTCGGGTGCGCCGCGAGATGATCGCGGAGATAGAGCCACGTCAGATCACTATATTTGAATGACGGGAAGGCCCAGGAGCGATAGGTTTCGGCCGACGTCTTAAGCCCTGCCCCGGGCGCGTAATGAACAAAGCCGAGGATCAGGTAAAGCGCCGCAACGACCAGTGGCGCCGCCTGACTGAGCCAGACGGGTCCGGGAAGTCGTTGGGGGGGCAACTCGTTGATCTCGGCGTCGCTGGCATCGGGAACCGGCGTCGGCGCCGCCGCGATTGTCTCCGGTCGCTCGTCCCGTAGTTGCGTCACCGTTCGTCCCTCTTCCGCGGGTGCTCGCTCGCGAATCCTCGATGTTGTCTCCAGGCAGCCGTTGCTCGTTGTCTCAGGGTCACGCTTGTCAGGGCAGTTGCGATCTAGGTGGCGTCTTTCGCAACGACGAACTGCTGCCCCACGCTGTCGTTGATGAACAGGGTGTAAGCCCCTGGCGGGAGTGCGAGGGGAGAAACTGTCTGGTAGGTCCCGTCCGGCGCGGTCGCTTTGACGGTCCACCGAATCGGCACCGCGGGATCGATCGCGAACTCGGCCCCCGTCGCCCCGGGCTTGACGGTGCCGGCGATCGCCGGTAAGGCACCGCCGCTGGCGGCAGCCTCCGGCTTCACGGTCAGCGTCTGATTCGCTTTGCCGTTGATCGACAGGGTATAGGTGCCTGGTGGCAGCCGGACCGGCGGAGCAGTCTTGAATTTGAGCGTCGTGGGATCGGCCTTTGCCGTCCAGCGCAGGGGAACGGTCGGGCTCAGCGAGAAGGTCGCCTCGGTCCCTTCAGCGAGCTTTCCCGAGAAGGTGGGACGTTGGGTGTGCACCTGGCTGACGTTACGCGCGGTGGCCGGCGGCAACGATGGAGGGTCGATGCCGAGCCACCCACGATTCCAGAGCACCAGCAGGAGCAGCAAGAGGACGATGGTCGCCGCGGCAATCGGGATGGCCGGGGTCGGCTGAGCGGATGGTCGGACCGACTCGTCAGGAGCCGTCCGGGACGTTCGACCCCAACGTGCCCGGCTGGGTCGGTGGCTGGCTTTATCGGGAAGTGCCGGTGGATCGGGGAGGCCCGCGTGACCGAGTGTCACGCTCGCGACCCGCCAGAGACGCGCCTGAGGGGTTGGGGAATAGCCGCGCACGGCCGGCTCGACATCTGGTCCATAGATCCTTGCACCGTGATTGCAACGACGACGTATCGCCCGCGGCGGTCGCCTTCGGGCGGCGCCAGCTTGAGGTGCGTCGAGAGTCAACGGGGCCGAAGTGTATCATGTACGTCCAGTGTGGCCGCCATGAGACGAGGCTGATTCGTCAGACCGGAGTGGCGCTTACCTCGACCCCTGGGCGCACCCGGTTGGTGGAGACGGAGGGCAATGTGGCGACGGAGCAGCTGGTCTCGGTGCCGCCGCTGGGAACAGGTAAGCGGTCCGACACCCAGGGCGAGAGACGAGCGCGGGAAATCGTGTTCGTCACCGTCGTTCTCCCGTGCCTCAATGAGGAGGATGGGGTCGGCGTAACCGTCGCGGAGGCGATCCGTGGACTTGCCGCCGCCAGGGTCGACGGAGAGGTGCTGGTCATCGACAACGGATCGACCGATCGCAGCGTCGAGCTGGCGGAGGCCGCCGGTGCGGTCGTCGTCCACGAGGCGACGAAGGGGTATGGCGCGGCGCACCTGGCGGGATTACGGGCTGCGCGCGGTGACGTCATCGTCATGGCCGATGCCGATCAGACTTACGATCTCGATCATCTGGGCGCGCTCCTCGAACCGCTCCGGGATGGCGCTGATATGGTAGTCGCCAGCCGGCTCCAGGGCGCCATTGGCAAGGGGGCGATGCCAGGTCTGCACCGGTATGTCGGAACCCCGGTCCTGACGAGGACCCTGCGGTTGCTGACTGGAACAAACCTCTCCGATAGCCAGTCGGGCTACCGCGCCTTCTGGCGGGACACGATTCTGGGACTCGAGCTGCGGGCGAGAGGGATGGAATACGCCTCCGAAATGCTGCTCAAAGCGGGCCGAAGGGGTCTGGCGCTCGCGGAGGTACCGACCGACTATCGGGTCCGCGTCGGCGAGAGCAAGCTCAATACCTTTGGAGATGGCTGGCGCCATGTTCAGATGCTGCTCCTCCTCAGCCCGCATCTGAGCCTAATCGTGCCGGGTCTGGTCTCTGCGCTGGTGGGCTTCCTGCTTTGTCTGCTCCCGCTGCTTGAGCCGGCCGGTCTGCGCTTCTTCAGCGTTCGCTGGCTTCCGGTCTTTATCGGTCCGATGCTCTTGATCCTCGGCGCCCAGGCGGTCTTTCTCGGCGGCCTGGCGGCCCATCGATCGGCCCTAACGCCAGCGGGCTTCCGAGGCCGGTTCGGGCTCGGGTTCCTCGATCGGCCGGATGCGGTCAACCGGCTTCTTGGGATCTTTCTTCTGGTTGCGCTGCTGGGTGCGGGTCTCGATGCGATCTTGCTCGTGTCGTGGCTGGCGGATCGTTCGAGCTCGTCGCTCGTGGGCATCGCGGGGCTCGCGCAGGCGATGATCGTCATCGGCGGCTCCGGCATCGCGACCATCTTCGCCGCCGATTACTCCCGAGAGTCGCTTGGTTGGTAGGCTGAGCCACATTCTGGTGGTCACCGCGGCCAGATCGTCGCCGATGGCCTGGCCGCCTGGCGGCGCTGCATCTTGCGGCACGCCATTCCCTGTCGACGCGGGCTATCATAGCCAGACAGTCGCCCTTCATCCATGCCATCAAAGGAGTGCGACAGTGGGTTGCGCCTCCGGCGGGCTATCCACCTGACCTAGGTGACAGCGGCCCATCCCTCTGCTAGGATGCGTATGTACCCGAGCAGCCGGGGGCACCTGGCTGCGTGTGCGAAACGCTCGCGGGTCATGCGGCGTTGTAGGCCGTGGGAGAGAGCGTCGACGCGGTAAGGCGAGATTGGGGCGCCGAACCGCGTGTATTCAAGGAGGGATTGCCGGTAAAACCAGCGGGTATGACGAATCTCCGACGGGCTCACGGCCTCGTGGCCGTAGGGAAGGGCACGATGAAGAACACTCGAGCAGCGCTCTTGCTGCGTCCGATAGCTGTGGTGGCGCTGGTTGCCGGTATGGCTGGGTCGACGCGTTTGGCGCTCGCGCAGGACGACGGGACCAGCGGAGACGCCGCGGTCTATGTCGTTGGTGGAGACTCCACAAACACGAGCACGATTGACGTCGGCGCCGATGGCGGCACCGGCGCTGCTGACGTGAGCGGCGGCGACATCAACACCGTGGATGGCGGTGGTGAGGTCGGCATTGGCGCGGATGCAACCGCCGATGCGTCGGGTGGCGAAGTCGTCCAGCCCGGCGTCATCGAGGTTGATCCGATCACCGGTGCAGAGACGTTCATCCCCGGTGAGATCGCGACCGGCGACAACGTCGGTACCGACATCACGGTCGCCAACACCATTGGCGGCGCGGGTGAGGGCGGTGGCGATGCCACGGTCGTCGTTCTGGGCGGCAGTCTCACGGTCTCCGAGGCGGTCAGCGTGACGGCCAACGGCGGCGTGTCGACGGCAAGCTCGACGGGCGGCAGCAACAACGTCGTGACCGCGGAAGTCCTAGGCGCCGCGCCAGTGGTTGGCAATGGCGGCGTCTCGGTGGCCTCTGCTGTTGGCGGCCTCGTGGCGATCGGTGATGTGTTGAGTGGCGGCAACGTCAACGGCATCATTACCGTAGGCGACACAGTCGGCGGCGACAACAATGGCTCCGGCGAAGGCGGCGACGCGAGTGTGCTCGTCGTCGGCGGCAATCTTGTCGCGACATCGGTCATCTCCTTGAGTGCCGATGGTGGCGAGAGCATCTCGCTCGCGGACGGGGGCGACGGTAATGTCGTCACCTCCGATCTCGAGTCGACTAGTTTCGCGGCGGCGTCGTTGGCGGCGAGCGCCGACGGGGCGACCGACGGCGACGCGTCGACTGCTGACGCGGGTCGGACCGCCAGCCTCGGTGTCATCACCGGTGGCGCCAATAGTGGCGCCGTAATCAGCGTTGGCGATACCAGCGCCGGAGATGCGGTCTCGGGCGGCTCGGGTGGCGACGCGGCTGTCCAGGTGGTTGGTGGCGACCTGATCTCTCTTGCCAGCTCGACCGAGGGCGACGCCCGCGGCGGTGACAATGATGGTGGATTCATCACCATCGGCGACACCAACGGTGGCGACGGTCTAGGTGGGGTCGGCGGCGATGCGCTCGTCGGCGTTCAGGCCGGAAGCATTCTGTCGGCGGCTTCCTCCGCGAGCGGCGCCGCGATCAGCGGTGGCAACGACGGTGGAGGTATCACGGTTGGTGATACCGCTGGCGGTGCAGGACTCGATGGATCTGGCGGCGACGCGATCGTTGGTGTGTCTGGCACCGATATCCGTGCAGGCGTCGACATCACTGGCGTCAATACGACGGGATCGACCTCGGACGATCCCCTGGAGCAGACCGCGGCGGCCACGGTCGTGGGCGATGGCGGATCTGTTGACTCCAGTGCCGAGGGCGGCACGGTCACCCTTGGTTCGGCAATCAGCGGCGGCAATGTCGGCAGCGATATCGTTGTCGGCGATGTCAGCGGCGGCACCGGTAACGGCGGCGATGGCGGCGACGCCACCGTGCTGTTGGACGGTGGGTCGATCACGACGGGTCTCGGGAACATTGACATCTCGGTTGATGGCGGCGAAGCGTTCGGTCAGGCGACCGGCGGCGACAACAACGTCGCGACGGTCTACGCGACCGGCGTCTACGATGCCTCAATCGGCAGCACAGTCACGGTCGGCACCGGTGGCACGGCGAACGCCGAGGCGAACGGTGGCACTGTCGTGATCGGCGACATCATCACCGGTGGAAACACCGGCGCGGTGATGACGGTCGGCGATGTGACCGGCGGTACCGGGGCTCACGGCAACGATGGCGGCGACGCCCTCGTTGCGCTCAACGGGACTGACATCACCTCGACGATCTCCCTCTCAATCAGCGCGGACGGCGGCGTTGCCGCAGCCTACGCCAACGGTGGGAACGACAACATCGTGACTGACATGGCCGTCGGGGTGTACGGCGCGTCCACCGGCGGCACGATCAACGTCGGCACCGGCGGCACGGCGACGGCGACCGCGAATGGCGGTACGGTATTGATCGGCGACCTGATCGTCGGTGGCAATGCCGGAAGCGTCTTCACGGTCGGTGACGTCACCGCTGGCGACGCCTGCGAGTGTGGCGATGGCGGCAACGCCGCGGTCATCCTCGACGGTGGCGCGATCAACTCTTCGATCAATCTCGATATCTCCGCCGATGGTGGTGTCGCGACGGCTTACGCGAATGGCGGGAACGACAACGTCGTGACCGACACCGCGACAGCGGTCTATGGCGCATCGACCGGCGGGACGATCAATGTCGGGACAGGCGGCTCGGCGACGGCAGCGGCCGACGGCGGGACGATTGTCACGGGCGATCTGATCGCTGGTCAGAACCGCGGCTCGATTGCCATCGTTGGCGACGTGGTCGGGACTGACGGCGCAGGTGGCGGCGACGACCTCGTCTACGACATCACGGGCAGCGTCGTGAACTCCTCCGTCATCGGCACCATCTCTCTTGATGGTGGTGTGGCCACGGCGTACGCGAACGGTGGCGATGGTAACATCGTTGACCTCACTGCCACGGGTGTCTACGGCGCCTCGACTGGGGGCACCGTCACGGTTGGCGGCGGCGGAACGGCTGTCGCTGATGCGACGGGCGGGATAGCGGTTCTGGGCGACATCGTCTCCGGCGGCAACGTCGGCTCGGTGGTCGGCATCATTGCTGGCACCGTGGTCGACGATGCTGGGTCGGGCGGCGGTGATTGCACCTCCGGTTGCTCCTCGGACTGCGACTCGTGCGGTTCGGGGGACAGTGGCGGCGACAGCTGCGACTGCGGCAATGGACCTTCCGCGTCGGGTGGCTCCAGCGTATCGAGCGGCGCCTCTGGCTCAGCGAGTGCCAAGGGCTCCTCGGCAGCCGCGTCGGTGTCGGCTCTGCCGAACACCGGAGCAGGGATCGTGCAGTCCCATGGCGACTCGTCGGTGCTGGTGCTCCTGCTCTCGCTGATCTCCCTCGCGGGGATCGGTCTGGCACGGCGGTATCGACTGAGCTAACGAGCCAGAGGGCGTGGTCAGCTGACCCGCCCCCTGGAACCGACGAATAACAGAGACCCCGGTCTTATGACCGGGGTCTCTGTTTATGCCGACTGCTCTCGATGCTGCGTCAATCGTCGGCGATTCGCTACACGTCGAGCGCTTCATGACGAACGCCTACTGAAGAACAGCGCGCCGTTCGAATCGCCAGCGGCCGCACGTCCGCCGGAATCTCCCGACCACTTCACATCGCCGCAGGTACCACCAAACGGCGCGGAGACGTCAGGGTGATGCCGACCAGCCAGGACAAACGCGTTCAGGCTGCACGGGGGCACCCTTTGCTCAGCGGGTCAGTTGGTCGTACCTGGGGAGGGATCAGCCCCGCAGTCGGCTGTGCCAGAGTCGCCATCAGGTGCCACGTCTCGACCGACCATCGCTCCCATCGTCCGCGAGAGGGGGTGATACCCGCGGGATCGTCCAACACCATCCGCGCGTTAGTGATACCGATCGACGGCCCACGAGATGCCCGTGGCGGCGACAGCACCAGTGCCGGTGGCCGCAAGGTTAACGAGGTCGTTAGTGACGGCGGGAAAGCCTCGAACGAGCACCGCGTCGGTGTCGCAGTGACGTGAATGCTCCAGTGTTGCACCACAGATCGGACACTGGTAGGCGGCCTGGAGGGTGGCGCCGAGCAGGCTGTCGGTCATGGCCCCGGCCACTCCCGCCAGGGCGGTGCATCCGATGGTTCGGGCACGGCGCTCGTGGCGACCCTCACCCGGACCAACCGCCGCGAGTATCCCGAGAAAGCTCGCCCCGGCGAGGGCTCCCGCCGTCCCGCGGCGCGTGACCCCGCCAGAGGTGCCGGGCGGGACCACACGCCCCGTCGTTATCAGTCGCGGCGCCGAGCGGCTGCCAGCGCCAATCTCGGTGGCCCAGGTATCCGCGGCTGCGGCTGCGAGGGCGCCGGCAAAGGCCGGGTAACGATGGCGCCGGGCGAATGGTGGAAGGTAAGGTGACGAGGCGGCGATCAGCGCGGCAATCGCGCCGTTGGCCAGGACCTGAACCACGTCTCGCTCACTTCCCCGGCTGGGTTGCGTTGTATGACCGGCTGGATGGGGATACCGGCGCGACAGCCAGCTCGACGAGCTGAAGAAGGCGGCGATCAACGCTCCCCACCACCAGCCACCGGCGGCGACGATGACCGTGCCGACCGGAACGGCCGCCACCGCGCCGCTCCGGCTCAGCGACCGTCGACGTCGACCGAGCGCGGCCACGGTTGTTGCGGCGACGAGTCCACCGAGCGGGCGAGCGAGTGATCGCACAGCCTCTCCTCTCTGAGCGCCACACGGCGCGGGGCGGTGGTAGTGGAGAATAACGCCCAGCAGCGTCGATAGTTGTGGATCGACCCGTAGGGCGCCGCATGTTGGCGCGCGGTCGCTGGAGAGGGTACGATGGCGCCGGCCGCACGTCACCTCGTGCTGTGGCCATGACCCCCTAGCTCAATGGCAGAGCAGCGGACTTTTAATCCGTTGGTTCAGGGTTCGAGTCCCTGGGGGGTCACCCAAAAAATGGGCTAAGATATGCCGGAACCGTGCATAGCGCTTGGTAATCTAGTCGCCATCGTTGGCATCCACAGCCACCTATACAGCCACCCGGTATAGGTGCGGATGCTAGTCCGCGTTGGAGGCCGTTGACTCGTCCCGGTCCGGTGGGGCATGCAATTGTCATACAGGAGGAGCTGGAGGTCTGTTGACGACCCCCGAGGTCGGCCGTATGATCCCGCCATCGCTGACGTGGCTGCCAAGTGCGGATGGGGACTCACGATTGATCCAGGTCCGCGTAACCTCAACGAGGTGCGGCGTTTGGAGATCGGTACAAGGCTGCGGCGGGGTGTACGCGGTGTCCGTCTCGTGTTTCTACGATTAAGGCGCCGAGTGACCGCGTAAGCGGAGGAGGGGACCATGCTGGCGGAGGTCAATGGTGCGAAAATCTTCTTTGATATCGAGGGGATGGGACTAGCACCGTCCGGACTCGGAATGATCGCGAAGGAAGCGTGTTTCGTCCTGCATGGTGGTCCCGGAATGGACCATAGCTATTTCAAGCCGTGGCTCTCACCCCTCGCCGACACTATGCAACTCATCTACGTCGACCATCGAAGCACGGGGCGCTCAGAGCGGGTCGCCCTTGAAACCTGCTCCATTGAACAGATGGCCGACGACCTTGAAGAACTGCGGAAGCTACTGGGCATAGGACGGATCGCGGTGCTTGGGAATTCCTTCGGGGGGTTCTGGGCACTCACCTACGCGCTTCGGTACCCGGATAGTGTCTCGCGTCTGATTTTGGTGACCACCTCGCCGAGTCACGAGTTTTACCAAGCAGCTGAAAAGGAACTCGAACGGAAGGCCAGTCCTGCACAACGGGAAGCTGCGCCGGCCGTCTTTGAAGGCAGGATCGAGAGCGAAGACGAGTTCCGACGCTGGTGGGATCTCATGTTGCCGCTCTACTTTGCGCACTGGGAAGACCAGCGTGGCCAGGAGATGATTGAGCGGGGCGTCGATAATCCTCACGTTGCCTCCCACATGTTTCGTAACGAGATTCCGAAATATGATGTTCGACCGCGCCTCCGGGAAATCACCGTCCCGACGCTCGTCGTCGCCGGTCGCCACGACTGGGTGACCCCTGTGGGCGAATCTGAGCTAATCGCCAACGGTATCCCCGGCAGCGAACTGATTGTGTTCGAGGAGAGCGGCCATATGCCGTTCATCGAGGAGCAGGACGATTTCATCGAAGTGGTGAAGCGATTTGTGACCACGTAGCTTGCGACGCACATGGGGTCAAGGTCGTCCAATGCACGCTGTTTGACACGGTCGTTCACACAGGTATCCTCTGGGGCACCGTCGATTGACACCATCATCGTGCAGCTACGATGGCCCTGATCCTGACGTCCTGAGAAGGCCTGGAGCGAAAGGAGCGTCATCTGACACGGAGCTTTTGGCACTTGCGCGTCGTTGAGTCGTTCGACGAATAGTTCCGAAAAGGAGATCACCATGGCACGTCGCGATCCTGATGTCGACCTGATCATGAAGCTACGAACCGTTCAGATCAGCCGCCGCCATTTACTCGGCGCTGGCGCCGCCGCTGCCGGCGTCACTATCATCGGCGGCCGCGGCGCGCTTGCTGATGGAGTACGAGGGACGCGCCCGAACATCAGCCGATTCCAAGACCAGCCCAAGCCGGGTGGCACGCTGAAGATCACGACATCGACCGATCCGGTTGGCCTGGATCCGATGATTTCATCGGCCTATTCGACCGCGCTGATTACCGAGCACGTCTATAACTCGCTGATGCAGTACGACAAGGAGCTCAATGACGTCACTGGTGATCTCGCTGAGACGGTTGAGATTTCCGAGGACAAACTGACGTACACCTTCCATCTCCGGAAGGGCGTCAAGTGGCACGATGGCCAACCGTTCACTGCCGACGATGTGAAGTTCTCCATGGAACGGCAGAAGGATCCAGCCACCGGCTCGCCGAACGCCTACATGTATTCCGAGGTGGCGCAGGTCACAGCCGTCGATCCAGCCACCGTCCAAGTCAAGCTCAACAAGGTCCAGGGGCCATTCCTCGCGTTCATGGCGTCGCCGTGGGCGAGCATGGTCCCGAAGCATGTGGTGCAAGAAAAGGGTGACCTCCAGACTGTCATGGTGGGCACGGGGCCGTTCAAGTTCGTCTCCTACGAGCCGGGCAAGGCGGTCAAGATGGTCAAGAACCCGGATTACTATGTCGCCGGGCAGCCGGTCGTCGACGCTCTGGAGATCGTGTTTATCTCCGATGCGACGTCGCGGTTGAATGCGGTGCTCACCAAGCAGGTCGACCTTGCTCAGGAATTGGCGTCCAAGGACTTCCGGCAGTTGTCGAATACGCCGGGCCTGAAAGCGATCGCGCTCGAAAGCGGCAGCTGCCAATGGGCGTACATCGGGATGAACGTCACCAAGCCTCCATTCGATAACCCGAAGGTGCGGCAGGCAGTCGCGTACGCCAAGAACCGGAAAGCCATTGCGGACAACGTGTTCTTCGGTCAAGCGATCCCGCTGACGGGAGGAATCGTTCCGCAGTGGAGCTGGGCATATGATGAGAACCTGAAGCTCTACTCAGAGGAGCCCGACGTTGAGAAGGCCAAAGCGCTTCTGGCAGAAGCCGGAATGGCTGACGGCTTCGAGACGGCGATCAAAGTCTCGCCCGCCTATCCGACGCTCGCTGGTGAGGCAGCCATCGATCAGGAGTCGCTGAAAGCCGTCGGCATTACTGCCAACATCGTCAACCTGGAATGGGGAACGTTTATCAACGATGTCTTTGGCAAGAATGACTTCGAAATGCAGGTGTGCGGCTGGGGTGGCCCGTTCATCGATCCGGACGAGTTCCTGTACCCGGAGTTCCACTCGAAGCAGGGCTTCAATCCCCACCTGTTCGCCGATCCTGAAGTCGACAAGCTTCTGGAGCAGGGCCGTACCACATTCGACCGCGAAGGACGGAAAGCCGTCTATGACAAGGTTCAAGAAAGAATCTTCACCCTCTCGCCCGTGGCGGCAGGGGTAAACAGTCGGTTGATCCAGTCGTCGCAGGACTATGTCAAGGGGTTCACGCCGCTCCCCACCGGGATGATGCGCTGGGTACGTGAAGCCTGGCTTGATAAGTAGCCGTCGAGTCGAACACGAGGGTCGGCG